>WNFR01000139.1_pt1 | contig 68605 bp, 66 predicted proteins | sample 5400221 | NCBI WGS metagenome assembly WNFR01 (sample SAMN13153357, study PRJNA577476) | soil metagenome | isolation source: 40 cm soil under Madrone tree | place: USA:California | collected 2016-06-14
GCTACTTACGGCTTTCCTATGCGACGTCGATCGAACGGATTGAAGAAGGATTGCGGCGCCTGGACAAGTTCTTTTCGCGAGCAGAGGCTGCAGCTTAATTCGTGAGACCTGCCCCGTTTCGCATCGTGCCGACATTTCACCCCAGGATTTGGGGTGAACGTTCGCTTGCGCCGATTTTTCCCGACAAAGTGAATCTTCCAGAACCAATTGGGGAGGCATGGCTTACGGACGTTCGGTGCGTGGTCGCCAGCGGACCATTGGCCACAAAAACCCTGGAAGAAGCGTGGCGCGAGCTGCCGCAGGAATGGCGCGGGCCAAGGTGCGCGGAAATGCAGGATTTTCCCCTGTTGCTAAAATTTATTTTCCCCGCCGATAAACTCTCGATTCAGGTGCACCCCGACGACGATTACGCGCGCGTCCATGAGGCGGCTGCCGGCGGACGAGGAAAAACCGAGATGTGGCATATCGTTTCCGCGAAACCAGGCGCCGAACTACTCTTGGGTTTGAAATCCGGGGTCACGAAAAAAGAGTTTTCCGCCGCGGTCGGTTCCAAGTCGCTCGAGAATCTCTTTCAAGTGCACCAGGCCGAAGCTAAGGAAACTTATTTTATTCCGGCGCGAGTTCCCCATTCGATGGGCGGCGGGATGATCGTGTTTGAGGTGCAGCAGTATTGCGATTTGACGTACCGCGTTTACGATTATGGCCGTGTTGATGGGCAAGGTCAGCCGCGCGAAATGCACATCAACAAAGCGCTGGACGTGATTCAATTTGGCGGGCCCAGAATCAACAGGGTACGGCCTTTGCAATGGGCGTCGCAAAAAATGGAGATCTCGCTGCTGATGGCTTGCAAATATTTTGCGACAGAAAGATGGCGCATCGGAGAATTCTTCACCGCGCGGCCGAAAACGGACGCTTTCAATCTTCTGGTGTTTCTCTCCGGATGTGGCACGATGCGCTGGGATGGCGGCAAGACCCGCTATGGGACCGGCGAGTGCTGGTTCATGCCCGCCTCGTTGAAAAGCTATGAACTGATTCCGGAGGATGAAACCTCGTTGATTCGGACATTCATGCCCGATTTGCAGGCGCTGCGCGGCAACTTGCGCCTGTTGGGCATTGCTGACGGCAAAATAGCAGACATTCTGTTCGAATAACTCCGATGCCGAGCGAAAATCTTCAAGTGCATGCTGTCATTCTGGCGGGCGGACGCGGCACGCGCTTCTGGCCGCGAAGCCGCACGAAAACTCCCAAACAACTGCTGAACATCGTCGGCCAAGGAACGATGCTGGAGCAAACGGTCGAGAGACTTCGCCCGTTGGCGCCGACCGCGCGCATCTGGACGGTGACCAACGCCGAGCAACAATCGGCGGTACGCAAACAACTGCCGAAAGAGTCGCGCATGCGGGTGCTGGTGGAACCGGTGGGCCGCAATACGGCTGCGGCCATCGCGCTGGCGGCATTTCACATTCAACATTTCGCGAAAGGCGACGCTTTGATGGCCGTGCTCCCAGCGGATCATTACATTGCGCAGACGCGAAAATATCAGAAGATTGTCGCGGCCGCATTGAACGTCGCGCGCGAACCAGCGCGGATGGTAGTGCTGGGAATTCCGCCGACGCGGCCGGAGACCGGCTTCGGCTATGTCGAGCGCATGGAACCAGCGATCCGTAAGAATGGAGTCGCGGCATATCCCGTTCGGAGATTTGCGGAAAAGCCTGCGCTGGAAACGGCAAAGGAATATCTGGCTTCGGGAAATTATCAGTGGAATGCAGGCATGTTTTTCTGGCGAGTGTCAACGATTCTCGATGAGCTAAAGAAACATCTGCCGCAAACGTTTGATGTTTTGAAGAAATTGGCTGCGCATATCGGAACACGCAAATACCCAGAGCAACTACGCAAGGTTTATCCCAAACTGGAAAATATTTCTGTGGACTATGCCATTCTCGAACGCGAGGCTCGAGCTGCAGCCCAGCCACAGGTATTTGTAATTCCCGCGGAGGTTGGGTGGAGCGACATCGGTTCGTGGGAAGCGGTCTATGAACTGCAGGCGAAATTATCCGGCGAAAACATTTACGGGAATTCCGGACACTTTATCGAGTCTAGTGGCAATTTCGTTTCGAGCCCGGGAAAGTTTATCGCTGCGATCGGCATTAATAACCTGGTGGTTGTAGAAACGCCCGACGCGCTGCTGATTTGTCCGCGCGATCGTGCGCAGGACGTGGGCAAGATTGTGAAGTGGCTGGAAGAACGAAAATTGAAGAATTTGATTTGAGTGCGGCGAGTATCTCGGCGATCAGACGATCGCCGGTTCGGCAGGCCAATCCGGCTGTTTCCTCATTGCGGGCCTCGCGTATACTTATCTGAAATGACGGCGATAAAGTTTGGCACCGACGGATGGCGCGGCATTATTGCCGAAGATTTTACCTTTGCCAATGCGCGTACGGTGTCTGAGGCGATTGCACGCTACGTGGTGCGCGGCGAAGACGCGCGAAAAGGCGTGATCGTCGGCTACGACCACCGTTACGCATCCGACGCTGTGGCGCGACGCGTGGCCGAAACCTTTTCTTCAGCCGGCACGGCAGTGTGGCTCACCGACAGGCCCTGCCCGACTCCTGCAGTTTCTTATCTGGTGCGCGAGCGCGGTGCGGCTGGCGGCGTCGTAGTCACTGCGAGCCACAATCCCTACGGCTGGAACGGGATCAAATATAAGGCCAGCTACGGAAGCAGCGCGCTGCCCTCCATCGTTGCTCAAATTGAAAATGAGCTGCACTTTGTCGAGTCGACGAATATTCCGGCGCTGCCGACGCGGCCTGAACTGATTCACTCGCTCGATCCGCGCAAGCCATATCTGGACGCGTTGGGCAAACTTGTGGACTGGGAACGCATTCGGAAATCGCAATTCCGATTTGTGTTCGATGCCATGCACGGCGCTGCGGCGGGATTGCTCCCGGAACTATTCCTGCGTCATGGAATTACATGCGACGAAATTCGCGGCTCACGTGATCCACGTTTTGGTGGAGCTCATCCGGAACCGATCGAGCCACACATCGCGCCTCTGCAGCAGGCAGTCACAGCAGGCAGGTACGACGCGGGCTTTGCCGCAGACGGCGACGGAGACCGCATCGGAGCCGTGGATCGCTCCGGCGCGTTCGTAAATCCGCACCAGATTTTTTCGTTGCTGGTATGGCACCTCGCTGGAATGCGCAATCTCCCCGGGGAAATCGCAAAAACATTTTCGGTTACAAAACTGATCGACAAGCTCGCTGCCAAACTTGGGCGCAAGGTGCATGAAGTTCCCATCGGGTTCAAGTACATCTGCGAGCTGATGCTCGAGCAAAATATTTTGATTGGCGGCGAAGAGAGCGGCGGCATTGGCACCAGTCTTTATCTCCCGGAACGCGATGCCACAGTCTCCGCGTTGTTCCTTGCGGAATTAATGGCATGGCATGGCAAGGCGCTGGGCGAATTGCTTGCCGCGCTGCACCAGGAATTTGGCGAACATCATTACGGTCGCGTCGACCTCGACGTGACAGCGCAACAGAAAGCAGCGGCCATGGAATGGTTTTCTAACGGCGACGCCGGCAAGATTCTGGAATGGCCGGTGGTGAGCCGCGAAACGATGGACGGCATCAAGTTGTATCTTGGCTCGATTGGCTGGGTGATGGTGCGCGCGTCCGGAACGGAAAATCTCTTGCGCGTGTACGCAGAGACATCGGAAAAAGCATCGACACAGCGCGTGTTGCAGGCGGTCGCCGACAGGATCCAGAAAACGTAACGAGGACAATTCCATGAACACAATTAACATCGCGGAAAAATTCTCCAGGATCAACGAGATGTGGAGTCCAAAGATTTTGGGCGAAGTGAATGACAGCTACGTGAAGGCCGTGAAGTTCATTGGGGAATTCGTGTGGCATCACCACGACCACGAGGATGAAATGTTCATGGTGATCAGCGGCAGGTTACGAATGAAATTCCGGGACCACGAGGAGGTTGTGAGTCCAGGCGAGTTCATCATCGTGCCGCGCGGCGTCGAGCATCTTCCAATCTCCGAGGAGGAGACGCAGGTTCTTCTTTTCGAGCCGAAGACCACCCTGAATACCGGAAATGTCAGAAATGAAAGGACGCTCGCTGAACTGGAAAAGCTGTAATTCAGTTTTGCCGGCAACGCCATGAGTCATCGCTTCTTCACTCTCGATGTTTTTACGAATACGCGCTTCGAAGGAAATCCGCTGGCCGTTTTTACCGATGGAGATGGGCTTTCGCAAAATGCCATGCAGGCGATCGCGAGAGAGATGAATCTTTCAGAAACGGTTTTCGTGCAAAAGCCAACCGACGACCGCGCACTCGCGCGCCTGCGTATCTTCACCACGCAAGAGGAACTGAAACTCGCTGGACACCCGGTGATCGGTACGTGGTTTCTGCTGGCTGAGCTGGGAGTGGTGCCGGCCCACGAAGGCGGGGTTCACGTTCTTCAGCAGACCGGCGCTGGCGTCCTTCCCGTGGAGATTCGTTTTAAGGACGGCAGGCCGCAGCGCGTCACGATGACGCAAACCGAAGCGCGCTTCAAACCGTTGAAAAGCAAGAACGCGGCTCTCGCCAAGGCGCTTGGACTGTCGCTGAAAGACTTAGATTCGTCGCTGGAACCGACTTACGTTTCGACGGGCGTGTTCAACCTGATGGTGCCGCTGCGCAATCGCGCGGCGCTGGGAAAAATCCAGATGAACATGAGCGAGTTGCGACAGCTCATCGGAAAGCACGCGACGATGGCATATTGCTTTGCGCTTAACGGAAACGGCAAAGCGTTTGCGCGCGGGATGTTGCCTTGGGAAATGTACGAGGATGCGGCGACAGGCTCGGCGGCCGGTTCGTTGGGAGCTTTTCTGGTAAAAAATAGCAAGCTGGGCACCGGACACACGCTAAACATTCAGCAGGGAGTCGAGATGGGGCGCCCGAGCCAGATTGAAGTCGAGGTGACGCGATCTGGAAACAAATTGATTCCCCGCGTCAGCGGCGCGGCTGTGCGAGTATTTGAAGGGACGATCTAGCAAGCGTGGCTAAGGCGATTTGCGCGCCTTGCTGGCGGCGTCGAGAACACCGTTCACAAAACTTCCGGAATCTTCCCCGGAAAACTTTTTCGCAAGATCGACGGCTTCGTTGATGATTACCTTGTACGGCGTTTTTGAGCTTTGCAATTCGTGAATCGCCAACCGCAGAATCGCGCGGTCGATCGCTGCGAGTCGTTCGAAACGCCAATTATCACAATGTTTCTCAATGGCCGCATCGAGATCCTTGACGCGCCGCGCTGCGCCTTCAAATAATTCGTTGGCAAATTTTTCCGTGTTTTCCGCGGCTTTAGCGGCTCGCCAGAATTTAATTTCCAGCTTGCGCGTTTCCTGCGGGCTCATTTCCCACTGGAAAAGCATCTGCATCGCAAATTCACGGGCTTTTGTGCGGAGTGCCACGCTATTTCCACCGCGCTTTTTTTGTTGATGGATTAGTTGCGGAACCCGTTGGGCGTAGTTTTCGCGAGAGTTGCGCCATTTCGATCGCGCTCAGCCCGGCCTCGAAGCCTTTGTTTCCACCCTTGAGCCCCGCGCGATCGATCGCCTGTTCGAGCGTGTCACAGGTGAGCACGCAAAAAATTATCGGGACGCCCGTATCCATCTGGGCGAGTTGCAACCCGCGAGAAGTTTCCGCGCAGACATAATCATAATGAGTAGTTTCTCCGCGCAATACACAGCCGATCGCTATCAGCGCGTCATAGTTCCCGGTCTGCGCCATTTTCTTTGCGGTTAAAGGAAGCTCAAATGATCCGGGAACACCCACTATGTCAACATCCGCGGATTGCGCACCGGAGCGCTCCAGCGCGTCGACGGCCGCGCTCAGCAAGCGGTCCGTGATGAAGCTGTTAAAGCGGCTCACCGCAATTCCAAAACGGAAGCCGCGACCGTTAAGGTCGCCGTGAATCTTGCCGGGCTGGAGTTTTTCCGCCATTAAATTATTTTCACTTCATTTACCCTTGAACGCCGCCGGTCTCTTTTCCAAAAATGCCTTCGTTCCTTCGCGCATGTCTTCTGTCGCGCAGGCCACGCCGAACAGCGTCGCTTCGAGGAACAATCCCTCTTCCAGTGGCATCTCGGTGCCACGTTCGATGGCTTCCATCGTGAACTTCACCGCGAGCGGACCGTTGGCAATAATTTTTTTCGCGATCGCTTCCGCTCCGGGAAGCAGATCGACTGGCTCGTAGATGTGATTCACCAAACCGATGCGCATAGCTTCTTCCGCCGTGATCATCTCGCCCGTCAAGCACAATTCGTGGGCCATACCTTTGCCGCACAAGCGCGTGAGCCGCTGCGACCCGCCGTATCCCGGCAAAATTCCGAGCTTCACCTCAGGCTGCCCGAGCTTGGCGTTCTTGCTAGCGATTCGAATCGAACAACTCAAAGCCAGCTCGCATCCGCCGCCCAGAGCGAATCCATTAATCGCACAGATGGATGGCTTGCCCATCGTTTCCAAGAGATGAAAAACGCTCTGGCCAAAGAGCGAAAAATCCTTTCCATTCACTGGGGTCTGCTGGGAAAGTTCCCCGATGTCCGCGCCTGCGACGAACGCTTTCTCGCCCGAGCCAGTAAGGATCAAGACCCTAATACCTGCGTCAGCGCGCGCATCCAGCAATGCGCTCTGCAGTTCTTCGATAGTTTTGCGATTCAGCGCGTTCAAAACTTTCGGCCGATTGAAAGTGATTCGCGCGATGCCGTCGTTTTTTTCGAATAAAATATTTTCGTAGCTCATTGCGCTCGTCTCGCCTGACTCTTTGCCAGAAAAATTATAGCTTCTGTGCTACTGGCTTTTGCGGATCGCTGTAATCATAAAATCCGCGCCCCGCCTTGCGCCCGTTCCAGCCCGCCAGCACCATACGTTTCAGCAACGGCGGCGAGGCAAACCGGCGTTCCTTGAACTCGTCGAACATAATCTGCGAAATATAATACGTGGTGTCGAGGCCCACAAAATCCAGCAAGGTGAGCGGGCCCATCGGATGACCGCAACCGAGTTTCATCGAATTGTCGATGTCCTCGACGGAGCCGACGCCTTCTTCCAGCGCGCGAATCGCGTCCAGCAGATAGGGAACCAGCAAGCGATTGACGATAAAGCCCGTGGAATCGTTGGCACGCACTGCCGTTTTGCCAAGTTTGCCGCCGAACGCCACCATCTCGTCGTACACGACGGCGTCGGTCGCGATAGTTCGAACGACTTCGACCAGTTTCATCACCGGCACCGGATTGAAAAAATGCAAACCGACGAATCTTTGCGGCCGCCTGGTAGCAGTGGCGATTTCCGTAATCGTCAACGACGACGTATTGCTGGCAAAAATTGTGGCCGCGGGGCACAGTTTGTCGAGCGCAGCAAATAATTCCCGTTTTGCGGGAAGTTGTTCGATGATCGCTTCAATCACCAGGTCGCAGTCCTTCAAATCTTCAATGGCAGTAGTACCCTTCAGCCGTCCGCGAACTTCATTTTTTGCCGATTCGGTGATGTTGCCTTTTTCAACCAACCGCGCCAGATTTTTTTCAATTGCCTTGATTCCCTTTTCCAAAAGCTCGGGACTGACTTCTCGCACCACAGTTGAAAATCCCGCCGCAGCACTGACTTGAGCGATTCCCGAGCCCATCAGGCCACACCCCACGACTCCCACTTTTTCAATCGCCATACATATCCTCGTTAGAGAGTTTGCCGGGAATTTCCCTTTATCACCACGCTGGACCGGAACAGAGAGTGTATCAAATCCGAGCGGCTCGTAGATGCGTCGGCACTTTCGCGCAACACGATATGCTTCAGGCGATGCTTTCGACAATCATCGCGATTCCCTGCCCGCCGCCAATGCACGCCGTCGCCAGTCCATAACGCAGGCCATTGCGTTGCAATTCGTTCAGCAGCGTGATCACCAAGCGAGTTCCTGTCGCGCCAAGGGGATGCCCCAGCGCGATTGCTCCGCCATTCGCGTTTGTCTTTTCGCGACTCAAGCCCAACGCCTTTTCGACCGCGAGATACTGCGCTGCGAACGCCTCGTTCACTTCGACGCGATCCATCTGTTCAATCGTCAGACCCGCGGATTTCAGCGCTTTCTGCGAACTCGGCACCGGTCCGATCCCCATGATGCTCGGGTCGACGCCGGCGGTCGCCCACGAAACGATTTTGCCAAGCGGTTTCAAGCCGCGTTCTTTTGCGATTTTTTCGCGTGTGACGACGACCGCCGCTGCTCCATCAACAATTCCGCTGGCGTTGCCGGCCGTGACGATTCCGTCTTTCTTAAACGATGGTTGTAATTTTTCCAGAATCTCCATGGTCGTATCGGGACGCCGATGATCGTCTTCGCCGATCACAATCGTTTTCTTTCCCTGCTTTACTTCAACCGGCACCAATTCTTCTTTCATGCGGCATGCTTTGTACGCGGCGTCCGCAGCCTGTTGGCTGCGCAAAGCGTAAGCGTCAGCATCTTTGCGGGTGATTCCATATTGTTCGGCCAGCTTTTCGGCGGTCAGCGCCATCGGCAGCCCACAATAGGTGTCCGTCAATCCGGCCATGAGCGAGTCTTCCAGTGCGCCGCCGCCGAGCTTGAGGCCATTGCGCAGTCCGCGAATTACAAATGGGGCTTGCGTCATATTTTCCATGCCACCGGCAAGGACTAGTTCGCATTCACCAAGCAGCAGTCGCTGCGCGGCCTGTGAGATGGACTCAATTCCCGATCCGCACAGCCGATTTACGGTTACCGCAGGAGTCTCGGTTTTCAGCCCAGCCTTTAGCGCGACGTGTCTTGCTCCGTAAAGCGCGTCGCCGCTGGTTTGCATCACGTTGCCAAAAATCGCGTGATCGAATTCGGCGGGATCGGCGTTTGAACGCCGAATCGCTTCCTTCGAAGCAGCCACTGCCAAATCAATCGCCGAAACGTCCGAAAATGCACCGGTGTAACGCGACATCGGCGTACGGGCGCCGGCCACAATCACTACGTCTGTTGGAAACATACCTGTCCTCGTTTGGAAAAATCTTGTCACGCGTCAAAAAATCGGGAAATCATCATTCCGTATGGAGCCTTTTCTGTCCCGTCATTCCGAATGTCACACAGGTCGAAGCCTGTGCCACTAACCCGTCATTCCGAACAGAGTAAGGAATCTCGGGTTCTGGTCCGTTCAAGCACGATCGCTCAAAGCTTCGGAGCACCCAACGTAACCACGGTATCACCGCCGCGCTTTCTCGCTTCTTCCATCGATGTTTCCGCTCGGTTCATCAAGTCGGTGACAATATCTTCGCTGTCAAAGTCCGACTTCGCGACGGCTTCCACAATTCCGGCGCTCAATGTAATTGCCGAGGCCTCCCATGGAGGACGAATTCCCGCTGCCGCGCGGCGCAATTTGTCGGCCAGGTTCTGTGCTCCGTCCAGAGTCGTATCCGGTAAGATGAACGCCAGCGACCAGGAGGTATATTTCACGGCGACGTCGTTCTGCCGCACGATCGGCTGCAACGATCGTGCAAGCTGCTCCAGAAATTTCTCCAGCGGCGACTCGCCTTGTTGGCGCAATAATTCTGCGCCGCGGTCAATCTGCAAAATCGTCAGCGCCAGCGGTGTACCTTGTGATCGAGCGCGGTCGGCCTCGGTCAACAAGCAACTCTGGTATGAGCTGCGGCTCAGAAGCCCGGTGCGCTCATCCGAAACTCCCATGCGCCGCACCAGCGACCGTAGCCGCGTATGGCTGACGCTCATCAGCATTTGATCGCCGATGGCCTGCAAAAAATAGGTTTCGTTGGGCTTCCATTTACGCGGCTCGGCCTGTCCCACGATGATCATACCGGCGGGCTGCTGCGTTTCACGGTCGGTGATTTTCACGCCGAGCGCGGTGCGCAACGCCAACTCTCCCAGCACCGAACCTGGAGTGTTCTCCACCACCAATCCGCCCAGTTCGTCGCCATCCGCCTTTTCCACTTGTGCCAGCAGGAACACCACTTGCGCGCCAGGCGCAGGCTTCATGTTCGGCCCGCAATATTCCGCAGCCAAATCCGGCGGCCTGCCCGGCGAGCCGATCACTGCAAGTGCGCGGCTCACACGCAAGTATTCTCCGATCTCATTGACGGCGGTGTTCAGCATCGCGCGCGGAGTCTGCTGCCGGAATATTTTCTGATTGATCTCTGAAATTTTCGAGAGATCGCGCAACGTATCCGCGTTGTATGCGCCAGTTTTAGCGGGACTGGCTTTCGCTACCTCCGCAGGAGGTGCAGTGGCGGGCCGGGCCGCTTCCACTTTCTTGGCCGGCACGCCCTGCGGCCAAAAATTTGCCGTCTGATACAGATTCCGCAGACGCGAGTTCTTTTCTTCTTCACCGGGAAACAACTCGGCGATTTTGTGCAGGCGGTCCATCGCCTTGTTCTGCAACGAATACTGCAGGAAAATTTCCGTCTGGACGATCAGGTCTTCCAGCGTCTGCATGCGCCGGCCCTCTTCGGTGGCGGGAGCGCTCGACTCAGGAACACTGCGCGGCCCAGCCTGCGGCTCGGTTTCCGACGTGGAAATTGTGGTGCCCGATCTCGTCAAACGGCTTGCGACTCGCTGCACGAACGAAGCGTCGGCTTTGCCGCGCAAACGTTCCAGGCGCTCCTGATTACGGTAGTCGTAGGAATCAATGTCCACCAGCCGTTCCAGCGAATCGCACGCTTTTCGAATGTTGCCGTCCTTTAGGTACGCGTCGAACAGGTGGATCATGATTTCGAAGTATTTCGATTCGCGATTGAGTTCGTTGTACAGCGCCGCCCAAAATTCCAACACCACGCTCGATTCGGGGTGACGCCCGGCAACATCATCCAATTGCGCGGCGAATTCATTCTGCCGCTTGTCCGCGAACATCTTCCGCTTAACCAGCGACAGAACCTCCACCGCTTTGTTGCCAGCGCCCGCGATAATGTATTGCTCGGCCAGTTGGAACAGCCGCGCCAGTCCCGCGTTTCGCTCACGCAACAACTTTTCCAGCACTTCACGCGCGCGGTCCAGTTGTCCTGAACGCATCAGCGCTTCTGAATAAGTTTCCAGAAAAACCGGGTCGGCTTCTGTTGCCGCAAATGGCGCTAGCAATTTGGCGGCGTCGGCAGCGTCGCCTTTCCGCAGTTTGGCCGCGCCGTAAAGCAGCGCGACGCTTCGCTCATTTGGCGCCAGCGCATGTGCATGCGCGAGATACTTCAAAGACTCATCGGTAGAGCCGCTCGCCGTTGCCAACTGCCCTGCGCGCAATAAAGCGCGCGCCGCAAGATTATTCCGGCCATTTCGTTCGGCGACCTCTGCCAGTATCACTTGCCGCGAGAGATTTTCTGGCTCCAGCTGCGCCATGCGCTCGAGACAGAAGAGCGCGTCTTCTTCTCGGCCGGCCAGCGTGAACAGTTCGGCGGCTTTGCCGTATTGTTCGCTCGCTTCCTCCGGCCGGTTTTGTTTTTGCTGCAGGAATGCATAACGCGCGATGCGCTCTGGAGGCTGATTCGCTGACAAATTCTTCAGAAACCGATTGTAGATCGCCAGGGCTTTCGATTCGTCTTTCGGGTCGATCAGCAGATCAAAAAACATTCCGTAGTAAACCGCGGCGCGCTCCGGCTGCTCCTGCCGCGCGTACAGATCGCCAAGCGCCTGTGTAGCTTCGGGATGCGACGGCGCATCCTCCAGCACGGCCAGATACGCGTCAATGGCATCCTCGGTGCGGCTCTTTTCGAGGAATTTCTTGGCGCGCTCCAGTTGTTTGTTGACGTCGGTCATTACCTGCGGGTTGCCTTTGCGGAGCCTGACTGCGCGGAGCCCAGGTGTTCGTAGCCCCGTTAAGGCAAGGGATCGGACGCATCGCGGCTGGGGGTCGCGGGCTTCGCCTTTAGACTATATACCGTACTAAAAACGCGGGCAAAACCTCAGCGCAGCGTGATGCGGAATCATGCACCATTTGGTATTCCTGGTATTTCGCGACGTTTCGCGCGCCAAATGTCGAGCACCCGCCCAGCACACGTTATCTGGCATGGGGTATGACCAGCAGTCGTACCCCCGGGACCCGTATGCCTACCACCTGTCACTCCGAGGAGCGAAGCGACGAGGAATCTCTCTTCTTCTTCGATTGACGCGCGCACGAGAGATTCCTCGCTACGCTCGGAATGACGAACCGGCTGGCTTTTCTCCAAAACCTGCACGGAATGAAGCTAATCGCGCCCAAACCTGCGCAATGCGTCCAGCTTTTCTGCTGCGGCACCACCAACAACCGCCTGTTCGGCCTTCGCAGCACCGTCGAGGAAATCCTCCGCGACACCTGCCGCAACCAGCGCCGCGGACGCGTTGATCACCACAATATCTCGACGCGCTCGGTCCCGTTCGTGCCCACTAATCCCATCGAAAACGCTTCGAATGGCCGCGGCGTTTTCCTCTAGCGATCCCCCGCGAATCGCTTCGAGCGGGGCCGCCTTCTTGCCGAACTGTTCCGGAGTGACCTCATATTTCCGCAAGTTGCCGTCGCGCACTTCAGCGACAATCGTCGGCCCGGCAAGCGAAATCTCATCCAGTTTTCCGGCGCCGTGAACCACCAAAGCATGTTCCGTGCCCAACTCGGCCAGCGTTTCCGCCACCACATCCAGAAGGTCCGCCGAAAATACTCCCAGCAATTGAGCCTGCGCCTTCGCGGGATTTGTTAACGGCCCCAGCAAATTAAAGACGGTCCGCACGCCCAATTGCTTCCGCGCGGGCATCGCGTGGCTGGCAGCAGTATGCGCTGCCTGCGCAAACAAAAATCCAATTCCGATTTCGCGAATGCCTTGCCCGATGCGTTCGAACGGCAAATCAATCTGAACCCCAAGCTCCTCCAAGACGTCCGCGCTACCGCACTTCGAACTGGCCGCGCGGTTCCCATGCTTTGCCACGCGAGCGCCCGCCGCTGCAGCTACGATCGCAGCAGCCGTTGAAATATTAAACGTGCCGGAATCGTCACCGCCGGTTCCGCAAGTATCCACCATGTGTTCCGGCAAAGCGTCCTCATCGGCAAAAACTCGCGTCGCATGTCGCCGCATCACTCGCGCAAATCCAGTCAACTCCTCGGTTCGGTACGGTCGCGCATTCAACCCGCTCAGCAGCGACACAATTTGGGGAGTCGCCAACCGCCCGCTGAGCAACTCCTCCATGATCTCTTCGGCTTCCCTTCCGCTGAGCACCTTCCCGGACGCAGCATGGTTCAGTAATCGGAGCGTCATGCGATTTTCGCCTGGCGAGACTTCTTTCTGGCATCGCTTTTGAACTGTCCTCGAATATTGGGCATTTCCCGCGTTCTTGCTCCTCTGTCGGGTTCCGAGTAAACTGCTATGTTTTGCGAACGCTAAAATTCTAACACTGGCTGGCGGTTCCACAGCCGAACACGAATGGATCATTGATGAAGATTCACGAGTACCAAGCCAAAGCCATCCTCGCGCGCTATGGCGTCACCACTCCCCGGGGCGAAGTCGCTTTCACGAAAGAGGAGGCCCGCGAAGGAGCGCATCGGCTTAAGTCCAACATAGTCGTCGTTAAAGCGCAGATTCACGCCGGCGGCCGCGGCAAAGCAGGCGGCGTTAAGCTAGCCCATTCTCCTGACGAAGCTGCGGAAATTGCGTCCCGCATGCTCGGCATGAACCTGGTTACGATTCAAACCGGTCCCGCGGGCCGCATCGTCAAGCGCCTTTTAATCGAAGAAGGCCTGGACATCAAGCGCGAACTGTATCTCAGCTTATTGGTGGACCGTGCCTCAGCCCGCGTGATTTTTATGGCCAGCGCCGCAGGCGGCATGGAAATCGAAGAAGTCGCCAAGAAAGATCCCGGCGCGATTCTTCATGAATCCATCCATCCTGCCGTTGGACTGCAACCTTATCAGGCACGCAAGCTCGCCTTTGGCTTGGGACTTTCCGGCGAAGCGGCTAACCACGCCGCACCGTTCTTCCAGGCGCTCTATCGAGCGTTCGTGGACACCGACGCCTCAATGCTCGAAATCAATCCGTGCGTGCTCACCGGCGACGGCCGACTCGTTGCCCTCGACGCAAAAATGACTTTCGACGATAACGGACTCTTTCGCCACACCGACCTACGCGGCCTGCGTGATCTCGACGAAGAAGATCCGCTCGAAGTCGAAGCCTCCAAGTACGGCCTCAACTACATCAAGCTCGATGGAACCGTAGCCTGCATGGTCAACGGCGCCGGTCTGGCGATGGCCACCATGGACATCATCAAGTATTCAGGCGGTTCGCCTGCGAATTTCCTGGATGTTGGCGGTGGCGCTTCCGCCGAGCAAGTCAAGAACGCGTTTCGCATACTCCTCAGCGATGCTGGCGTGAAAGCGGTTTTTATTAACATTTTTGGCGGCATCTTGCGCTGCGACGTACTGGCTACCGGCGTTGTCGCCGCCGCAAAGGACCTTCACGTGAAAATTCCCGTGGTCGTTCGCATGGAAGGCACAAACGTTGAACTCGGCCAGCAAATCCTGCGCGACTCCGGCCTCAACTTCACCATCGCCAACGGCATGAAGGACGGTGCGCAAAAGGTCGTGGCTCTCGCCGGGGGTGCGCAATGAGCGTTTTGGTAAATGAAAAGACGAAACTCATCGTGCAAGGCTTTACCGGCCGCGAAGGAACTTTCCACGCGCAGCAAATGATTGAATACGGCACTCAGGTTGTTGGTGGCGTGACGCCGGGCAAGGGCGGGACCAAACACTTAGAGCGTCCCGTGTTCAACACTGTCGCTGAAGCGGTGAAAGGCACCGGTGCGAATGCGTCCGTGATATTTGTTCCGCCGCCGTATGCTGCCGACGCTATTCTCGAAGCTGCCGACGCCGAAGTTCCTCTGGTCATCTGCATCACCGAAGGCATTCCGGTAATTGACATGGTGCGCGTCGTTGCTGTCGTTGATCGCAAAAAGACCCGTCTGATCGGACCTAACTGCCCTGGAGTAATTTCTCCCGGCAAATGCAAAATCGGCATCATGCCGGGTCGCATCCACAAACAGGGCAACGTAGGCGTCGTCAGCCGCAGCGGAACTCTCACCTACGAAGCGGTAGACCAACTCACCCGCCTCGGCATCGGCCAATCCACCTGTATCGGCATCGGCGGGGATCCAATCATCGGCACATCGTTTCTCGACGCGATAAGACTGTTTAACGACGATCCCGAAACCAGCGCGGTAATCCTCATCGGCGAAATCGGCGGCGATGCCGAAGAAACCGCGGCCGCATGGATTAAGGCCAACATGAAAAAGCCGGTCGTTGGATTCATCGCCGGACAAACCGCACCTCCAGGCCGCCGCATGGGTCATGCCGGCGCAATCATCTCCGGCGGACAAGGCACCGCAAAAGACAAATACGCCGCGATGAACGCCGCCGGTATCCGCACCGTCGAAACCCCGGCCGATCTAGGCTCGACATTGGCCGCCACCCTAAAATGAATTTGTAGCGTCCGCCTTCTCAGGCGGGCGCTCTTTGTAGTTTTGGTTTTGTAGCGGCCGGTCTTTAGACCGGTTCTTTTCCGAACTTCCTGGAGGAAATTCTCGTGTCACTCGAACGTACTTTCGTAATCATCAAGCCCGACGCCGTGGCTACTGGCCAGCAAGGCGAGATTTTGTCGCGCATTCACAAGGCGGGCTTCAAGATCGTCGCGATCAAATCCATGCGCCTCACAAAAGAAGAAGCCGGCGGTTTCTATGCCGTTCACAAGGCGCGCCCGTTTTTCGGCGAGTTGACCGACTTTATGTCCTCCGGCAAAATTATCGCGCTGGTGCTTGAAGCGGAAGGCGCCATCCTGAAGTGGCGGGACACCATGGGCGCCACCGATCCCCAAAAAGCCGCCCCAGGCACCATTCGGCACGACCTCGGCACCAGCATCGGCAACAACTGCACGCACGGTTCCGACGCCGCCGACACCGCAGCATTCGAAATCGGCTACTTCTTCTCCGGCCTCGAAGTCATTTAGTCCAGACCCAGTCAGACTTCAACTAGTGGCCCTTGCCCAGGGTTGCTTTTTTATTTTGTGCGTTCTGCCTGCGCTAACAAATTCCTTCTCTGCCGCGTCCGAAGAGGTGTAGCCTTTTCTTGAATTCTCCGCTGGGAGGTTTCCATGCTTCGTCGCGACTTCCTTCATCGCACTAGCCGCGCTGCCGCAGGCGCACTGCTCGCATCCAGCGCCGTAGCCAAGCGCCTCGCCGCCATCCCCGCGTTGCCACGCAAATTCTCAGCCAACGACTCTGTCACCCTGGGCCACACCGGTATCCAGACCTCGCGCCTAGCTATGGGCACCGGCACAGTCGGCGTTGGACACCATTCCCATCAGACCGCTCTCGGCATCGACGGTTTGGCGCGGTTGCTGCTCAACGGCTACGACAACGGCCTGCGTTTCTTCGACGCTGCCGATTCTTACGGCAGCCACCTGCACGTAGCCGAAGCTCTTAAGCACGTCGATCGCAGCAAAGTCACCGTGCTCACCAAATCCTGGGCGCGCACTGCTCCAGAGATGCGTACTGATCTCGATCGCTTCCGCAAGGAACTCGGCACGGACCATATCGACATCGTTCTGATGCACTGCCTCACTGAAGGCGACTGGACCAGGCGATTCGAACCGGTCATGGACGTCCTCTCCGAAGCCAAGCAAAAAGGCGTCATCCGTGCGCATGGTTGCTCTTGCCATTCCATCGAAGCCCTTCGCGCAGCCGCAAAATCTCCGTGGGTTGACGTGGACCTCGCTCGCGTCAATCCTGTCGGCGCGTTTATGGACGACGAACCCGACACCGTCGTCAGCGTCCTTCGCGAAATGAAAGCCAACGGCAAAGCTGTTGTCGGAATGAAAATTCTCGGCCAAGGCACTCTGCGCAATCGCCAGGATGAAGCACTTCGCTCCGCGCTCGGCCTCGGCCTTCTCGATGCATTCACCATCGGCGCGGAATCTATTGCCGAACAGAACGACCTGATGAGGCGCATCGCCGCGGCCTAATTCCTTCGCGGTAGGCCGACACTATGACGAACCGCATGCCGAACCCCACGAAGTAACTTGTCATCCTGAGTCCGCCGGAGGCGGACGAAGGGCCTCAACTCAAAAAACCGCGCAACCTGTAACCGCAGTTCCTCCAGCGCTAAACTATCCGCATGGAACCGATCCAACAACTTGGGCGCCTGCTACTCTCCGTCGGAGCAATATTCATCCTCATCGGCACGCTCTTCTACTTCGGACCAAGACTTCCTTTCCGCCTCGGTCGTTTGCCCGGCGACATCAGCTATCGCGGCGAACACAGCACGTTTTATTTCCCGATCGTCTCCTGCCTCGTCATCAGCGTAGTCGTCAGCCTGATTCTCTGGCTCATCAATCAGTTTCGCCGTTGACGTGAGTTCAAACAGCCATCCCATCAGAAAAATCGTTATCCGTTGCGTGACATCTGGTCTCTGGTCTCTGGTCTCTGGTCTCTGGTCTCTGGTCTCTGGTCTCTGGTCTCTGGTCTCTGGTCTCCGTTCCCCCTCTGCCGCTCCAAGCACTCCACCAGCGCGCCGCTGACGCCATCGCCAATCTATGAGAAACTATTCCTTCCAAGACAGCGATTTTTGCGCAGGCATTCTGTGCTCCCGTCGCGGAATTCATGGAAAATCACAGGCAGGCGGCTTACCACCTCTCCGCTCCTGCCGGCAAAACAGGTACATGGACCCAAAGTTCCAGCGAAATTTCTGTATCATCGCGCATATTGATCATGGCAAGTCCACTCTTGCCGACCGTCTGATCGAAATGACCGGCGGCCTTTCCGAGCGCGAAATGCATGCCCAAGTCCTCGATTCCATGGACCTCGAACGCGAGCGCGGCATCACCATCAAAGCCAAAAGCATTCGCCTGCACTACAAAGCCAAAGACGGCAACGTCTATCGCTTGAATTTAATCGACACGCCCGGCCACGTCGATTTCTCCTATGAAGTCTCCCGCGCGCTCTCCGCGTGCGAAGGCGCACTGTTGGTTGTGGATGCGTCGCAGGGCGTTGAAGCGCAAACCGTCGCCAATACTTTTCTCGCCGCTGCCAACAATCTCACAATCGTGCCGGTCATCAACAAAATTGACCTGCCCGCCGCGCAAACCGAGTACGTCAAGGAACAAATCGAAAACGTGCTTGCGATTTCCGCGCACGATGCGCTTCCCATCAGCGCCAAGAGCGGCCTCGGCGTTGACGACGTCCTCGAAGCTATCATTCATCGCGTTCCTGCGCCGAAAGGCAGCGCGGCAAATTCGCTCCAGGCTCTAATCTTCGATTCGTGGTTTGACCCCTATCGCGGCGCTGTCGTTCTCGTTCGTGTGATGGAGGGCCGCATCACGAATCATATGAAGATTCGTCTCTGCGCCAACAACGACGTTTATGAAGTTGAGCAGCTCGGCGCACTCACGCCCAAACCGGTCGCTCTCGAGGAACTCGAAGCCGGCGACGTGGGCTTCATCGTGGCTAACATCAAGCGCGTCGCAGACGCCCGTATGGGCGACACCGTCATCGAAGCCGGTAGCAACGCTCCGCCCCTTCCCGGTTTCGAAGCCACCAAACCAATGGTCTTCGCAGGCCTATTCCCTGTTCTTGCCGATGATTACGAACCACTTCGCGACGCGCTCGGCAAACTCCAGCTCAACGACGCCGCTTTTTATTACGAGCCGGAAAACTCCGTGGCCCTCGGTTTCGGTTTTCGCTGTGGATTTCTCGGCCTGTTGCACATGGAAATCGTGCAGGAGCGCCTGGAGCGCGAATTCGGACTCAATCTGATCACCACTGCACCCAGCGTGCGCTATCGCATCACGCGCGTGGGCGGCGCAACCGTTGAAGTGGACAGCCCAGCCAAGTTTCCCAATCCCAGCGACATCGAAATGATCGAAGAGCCCATCATCAAGGCTATGATCATCAGCGACGACCAATCGGTCGGCGGGATTCTCGCACTGTGTCAGGAAAAACGGGGCATCCAAAGAAACTTCGAATATCTCTCACCCACGCGCGTCATGCTGGCGTACGAATTGCCTCTGAACGAAATTGTTCTCGACTTTTACGACCGCCTCAAATCCGTTTCGCGCGGCTACGCTTCCCTCGACTACCATCTCGAAGGCTACAAGGAATCCGACCTGGTAAAACTCGACGTCCTCGTCGGCGGCGAACCGGTTGACGCTTTGGCAATGATCACTCATCGCGATACCGCCTACGAACGCGGCCGCGAACTCGTCTCCCGGCTTCGCAAACTGATTCCCCGCCAAATGTTTGAAGTCCCCATCCAGGCCGCCATCGGCAGCCGCGTTATCGCCCGCGAAACCGTCGCCGCCATGCGCAAAAACGTTCTCGCCAAATGCTACGGCGGCGACATTTCCCGCAAACGCAAACTCTTGGAAAAACAAAAAGAAGGCAAACGCCGCATGAAGCGCGTCGGCCAGGTTGACATCCCCCAGGAAGCCTTCCTCGCGGTCCTCAAAGTGTCATCCAGCGCAGAAGAGGATTAATCACACCAGGTTTTTGCTTTCGTAGCGGTCGCCGTCCGAGGCTTTTGGAGCGCGGCAGCCCAGCTGCCGCTGTTCCGATAACGGTCTCTCTAACGTTGGCCAAATTTAGCCTGCCTCTTTGTTCCTCACTTCCGTCACTAATCGTCCCCGTTGCAGCCGAATCGCGACTGCGTCTCCAATTGCCACCTGCTCCGCCGACCGCAGCACATTTCCCGCCGCGTTCGTCGCAATTGCATAACCACGCTCCAACGCCTTCAGCGGTCCGCGTTCCTGCAATTGCAAACTCAGCCGCTCCAGTCTCTCCCGTTTCTTCTGCAGCAGCCGTTCCGCGCGCGTCCCCAACTCCACGCTGCGCTTATCCAACCGTAGCCGCAATGCCGCAATTTTCATCCGAAAATCGAATCGCGCAATCCGCAGGTGCGCCGCTGTAAATCGTTTGCGCGATTGTTCCAGCCGCGCCTTCAGCCCCAGCGCCACTCGCGACGTCAATTCATCCGCGCGTTGCCGCTGCTGCCACAATAAATCCAGTGGCCGCCGAAACCCGCGCCGCCCCGCCAACTCATGCACTCGCCGGCTTAACACCAATATCCGGTAACGCAATTGTTCGCCCAGCGCGTCCTGCAAGCTCTTCACATGCTTGTCGAGCTCCCGCCGCGTCTGCACCACAATTTCCGCTGCTGCCGAAGGCGTTGAAGCCCTCACGTCCGCGACAAAATCCGCAATCGTAAAATCCGTTTCGTGGCCAACGCCCGAAATCACAGGGATCTTCGATTCAAAAATCGCTCGCGCCACAATTTCTTCATTGAACGCCCAGAGATCCTCCATCGATCCGCCGCCGCGTCCAACAATCAACACATCCACAGTTCGCTGCAAATTGAAAAACTTGATCGCCTGCGCAATTTCCAGCGCAGCGCCTTCGCCTTGCACCCGCACAGGAAACAGGGCCAGGCACACATTGGGAAATCGCCGTCGCAGAATTCGCACTACGTCACGCACTGCCGCTCCCGTCGGCGAAGTAATCAACCCAATCCGGCTCGGGAGGACCGGCAGCGGCTTTTTATGTTTCGCATCAAACAGCCCTTCCGATTCCAGGCGTTTCTTTAGCTGTTCGAATGCCAGTTGTAGCGCACCGCGCCCCGCCGGCTCCAGCGATTCCACATAAATCTGATACTCGCCGCGCGCCTCATAAACGCTGATCGACCCGCGCAGGCTCACTTTCAACCCGTCTTCCGGACGAATCTTCACCCCACGCATCTGCTGCTTGAACCACACACAGCGAACCTGTGCCTTGTCGTCCTTCAGCGTGAAGTAAAAATGCCCGGACTGCGCCGCGCGGCAATTCGAAATCTCCCCTTCCACCAGAATGTCGGTAAAATTCTTCAGCAGCAAATCGCGAATACGCGCCGTAAGGTCGCTTACTGTCAGCGAGCGCCGGTCCGGCTGCAGATTGAATATCAATTGGCTCATATTGTCTGAGGCAGATTTGCCCGCAAAGAAAGCATACATCACGCTGCGGGAAATATTTTCCTTGCATTCTTGGGCGGTTGAAATTTTTCAGCGCCACAGGCAGTCTTACTTATCGTGAACCAATTCTTTCCCCGCAGGGACGCAGCATGCTGCGCCCCATTTCGGCAAGCACCAAAATCCGCGGCTCTACCCCGCCTAACTCAGATCATTACTATCTTCCTGGCAGCCTTGGCGCTATCGTCCTTCGACGCCGTGCCAGCCCACGCGCAGGTATCCGTTGCCGGCAGAGTTGAAAGCAAGAGGCTCTTGCCGCCCACGAGACACGTCATCGAACAGGTCCGCTCTTATCGTCTAGCCAATGAAGACCGCATCATGCGCGAACTCCGCGAGTTCCTTTCGATTCCCAATGTCGCCAGCGACACGCCGAATATTCAAAAGAACGCCGAGCGCCTGAAAGAAATGCTCGAAGCCCGCGGCATCGAAACCCATTTCCTCTCCATCGAAAACCGCGGCCCGGTAGTCTTCGGCAAACTCGACACCCTCGGGGCCACACGCACCGTAATTTTTTACGCGCATTACGACGGCCAACCGGTCGATCCTTCCTCTTGGACCGATAAGTCCCCGTTTGAGCCGGTCCTGCGGGACAAATCGGTTGAAGCAGGCGGCAAACGCATTCCCTTCCCTGAAGCAGGTGACGGCGCGGCAAATTCTTACCAGGACGACTGGCGCATTTACGCCCGCTCCGCCTCCGACGACAAATCTCCCATCGTCGCGATCCTCGCCGCGCTCGACGCCTTGCGCGCGCAAGACATTCCTCTCGCTGTAAATCTGAAATTTATTCTGGAAGGTGAAGAGGAAGCCGGCTCGACTCATCTGCAGCAAACTCTTCAGCTTCACAAAAATCTGCTCGGCGCCGATCTACTGATCACTGGTGATGGACCAATCCATCCCTCCGGCAGGCCGCTCGTCTTCTTTGGAAATCGTGGTGACCTCGGCCTGGACATCAGCGTTTACGGACCCGTCCGCTCTCTGCACAGCGGCCACTATGGAAATTGGGCGCCAAACCCAGCGTTAGAGCTCTCGCATCTCCTCGCTGCCATGAAGGACGAGCAAGGCCGCGTACTTATTCCCGGCTATTACGACGACGTTATTCCTCTCGGTCCGCTCGAACAGACCGCACTCAACGCCATGCCCGCAAACGATGCGGAACTCCAGCACGAACTCGGCATCGCCAGGCCCGATGGCGGTGGTAAAAAATTGGTGGAACTGCTGCAGCAGCCGTCTCTCAACATTCGCGGCATCCGCAGCGGCGCAATCGGAGATCAAGCCACCAACATCATTCCGGACAAAGCTGAAGCCTCGCTCGAAGCACGCCTTGTCAAGGGCCAAGACCCGCAGAAAAAGTTCACGCAAATCGTCAACTTCATCCGCAAACAAGATTTCTTCGTCGTCGAGCGCGAGCCAACACTCGATGAACGCCGCGAACATCCATTGATCGCCAAAATCATCGACCAAGGTGGCTATCGCGCTTCTCGCACCCGCATGGACATGCCCGTTTCAAAGGCGCTAATCCGTGTCTTGCAGGAAGCCACTCATAACCAAACCGTCGTCGCTCCCATGCTCGGCGGCAGCGTCCCCATGTACATTTTCGAAGACCTCGACCTCCCCTGGATCGGCGTCCCCATCGTCAACTACGACAACCATCAGCACTCCTCTGACGAGAATCTCCGCCTCGGCAACCTCTGGTCGGGCATAGAGACCTACGCCGTCCTCTTGGCTGATTTAGACTGGTAGCGAGTTGGCGGGCGCGGAGCTGTTAGAGCTTTACGGGATTCGCTACAGGGAAAGAAAATTTTGTAACAATTGCTTTCCAGATTCTGTCAGCACCGACTCCGGATGGAATTGCACGCCTTCCATTTTGTGCTTCCGGTGCCGCACGCCCATGATGATTCCGTCGGACGTCTCCGCCGTGATTACCAGTTCCCGCGGCAACGATTTCCGCTCCACGATCAGGGAGTGATACCGCGTAGCCGTAAACGGCTCCGGCAGCTTCCGGAAAACGCCTTTGCCATCGTGATGTATCTCGCTGGTCTTCCCATGAAACAGCTTTGGCGCGCGCACGATCTTCCCACCAAACGCCGCGCCCATTGCCTGGTGCCCCAGGCAAACTCCTAAGATCGGAAATTGTCCCGCCAGCCGCTGAACCAATTCGATCGAGATGCCCGCTTCCTGCGGCGTACACGGCCCCGGTGAAATCACGATCCGTTCTGGCTTGCGTCTGGCGATTTCTTCCACGGAAATTTTATCGTTCCGATGCACTTCTACATCGCAACCCAACTCACCTAAATACTGAGCCAGGTTGTATGTAAACGAATCGTAGTTGTCGAGCAGCAGAATCATTGGCTTGCTTTCAATCTCTTTCACTTCGATTGTGCGCGGCTTCCAGTGCTCGCTGCAAGGCTTTGGATTTATTCACGGACTCTTCGTATTCACCCAGCGGAGTCGAATCGGCAACGATTCCGCCGCCCGCTTGGATGTGTGCCACACCGTTCTTGATGACCATAGTACGCAATGCGATACATGAATCGAGATTCCCGGCGAAATCGAGGTACAAAATTCCGCCGGCATAAATTCCGCGCCGGGTCTTTTCCAGCTCTTCGATGATTTCCATCGCACGCACTTTCGGCGCGCCGGAAACAGTTCCTGCGGGAAAGCAGGCCATCAGCGCATCAAAGCAATCTACATCAGGACGCAATTGCCCGCGCAAACTCGAAACCAGATGCATGACATGCGAATACCGTTCGACGGTCATCAATTTTTCCACGCGAACGCTGCCATATTCGCACACCCGCCCCAGATCGTTGCGGCCCAAATCCACCAGCATAATGTGCTCGGCGCGCTCTTTTTCATCCGCGAGCATTTCCTTTTCCAGGCGCGAGTCTTCCGCTTCGTCTTTTCCGCGCCACCGCGTTCCCGCAATCGGTCGGTAAAACACGTCGCGCCCCTGCACTTTCACCAGCATCTCGGGCGAGCTTCCGACCACCGCCACATCGTTTAACTGCAAAAAGAAAAGATACGGCGAAGGATTCAGTGCGCGCAGCTCGCGATAAATTTGAAAAGGTTCAGCTTCAGTCTTGGCAGAGAATCGCTGGCTGATCACCACTTGAAAAACATCACCGGCGCGAATGTATTCTTTGGCTTTTTTCACCGCGGCAAGATAAGCGGGTTTCTTGAAATTAGAGTTGATTTCCAGAGGCGGCGTTTCTTTTGCTTCCGGTTTTCGCTTGCGTTCTTCGGTGGCCACCGGCTGTTCCAGCAATTTTCGCGTTCGGGCAATTTCCTTTACCGCTGCGTCGTACTTCTGCTGCAGCGATTCCTTTCCTTCCGTAAACACATTGCGAACGATAAACAGCCGGTGTTGCACGTGATCGAACGCAATCAGCCCGTGATAAAACATCAGCACTGCATCAAACAAACCAATATCGTCGCGCAATTTCTTCGGAATACGCTCGATCAATCGCACCATGTCATAACTGAAATACCCGATCGCACCCGCAATCAGCGGAGGCAACCCGGGCAATCGGACCGGCTTAAATCTCCCGATTCGTTCGCGTAAAAACGAAACTGGATCCTTCTCTTCCCAGATCACCTTGTCGGGGCCTTCGAGTACGCAGGCGCCGTTTGCATAGCGAAAAACCTCTTCCGGATGCGCTCCGGCAAAGGTGTAGCGCGCGATTTTTTCGCCGCCTTCGACCGACTCCAGAAGAAACGAATAACGTGCTCCTTGCGCAATGCGCAGATACGCGCTGACCGGAGTCAACAGATCGGTGGAAAAAACATCGTAAACCGGAATGAGATTTCCCTGTTTTGCTAGACGCGAGAATTCGGCGAAAGATGGCTGGATCATTTGAAGGAGAAATCAGTTTTCAGTAATCGGTTTTCAGTAATCAGTCTTCAGAAACATCCGGAAGGACCGCGCTCGGCACGACCGCATTCGGCAATTCAGGGTCCATTTCGGTCCGCCAATTATCTACTAAAATCAGTTATCGTGCTTGGAACGCGCTAGGTATTCTTTATGTTTTAATCAGAGACGCCTCGTCCGCACGAAGCTGTGCCAGCACCGCGCGCCGCATCGCCGCCGCTGGAGCCACCTTTCCCATCCACAATTCCCATTGCGCGAATCCCTGCGCCAAAAACATTTCCACGCCCGAGATCGCGCGAATTCCCTTCGCTGCGGCGGTCTTGAGAAGCTGCGTGCGCAGCGGCCGGTAAATCAGATCCATAACAATCCTGCAGTTTAGTTCGCGGGGCGAGAGCGCCGAATCTCCGGCACGCGGATACATTCCAACCGGCGTGGCATTCACAATGAGCTCGAAGCATGCTGATGCCAAATGCTTTCGCGCAATTGCCTGTGCTCCGCACACCCGCGCGAGTTCGCGCGCGACCATTTCGCGCCGCGCGCAAATCAGCACTTCCGCTCCGGCGTTCGCGAGCGCGAATGCGGCGGCTCGGGCCGAGCCTCCCGCGCCAAAAATCAAAACGCGGCTATCGCGCAAACGCAGCTTCCCTTCCAGAGCGCGCAACACTCCCACGTAATCCGTATTGGAGCCGAGAAGTCCACCGTCTTTGCCCACGACGACGGTGTTCACCGCGCCGATTTTCTCCGCCATTGGCTCACACTCGGCGAGATGCTTCATGATGGTCCGCTTGTGCGGAATTGTGACGCTGAATCCACGCAGTTCAAATTCCGGTATCGCCTGCAGAAACTCTTTCAGATTTTCCACCAGGAACGGAAGATACGACGCATCGCGTTCAGCCGCAACAAAACCGGTGTTGTGTAGCAGCGGCGAGAGTGAATGGCCAATCGGATTTCCAATCACGCCGTATATTTTCGTCTTGCGGGTGATGGCATCGGCGCGATAAAGCCGTTTGAACTCGCGCAGGCTGACCTGGCCGGGCGCGGTGGCATCGGAGACCGGAGCGTAGGCCAGCGCACTGCCTTCTCGCAGAGCCAAGAGTCTCGCTGCAAGCCCGATTTCTCCCATCGGCACCGACACAATATCGTTCGAAGCATGCGCCAGGCGCAAAAGGCGAACGCTGTCTGAAATCGTCAAAGCGCGAGCGGCGATCTTGATTGCGTCCGCCTCGCCACGGCGTGCACGGACCAAACGCTGCGGCAACGGCGGCGTGTGTTCGAAATCGTGGAAGGACAATAGAATCTTCGGTGGGACCGGAACCGCGCGGGCAGTTTGCCCGGGCAGTTCGCGCAATGTTTCGATTTCCAGATCGCACCATTCGCAGCCCGCCTCGCGCGCTTGACCCAACCAGTAGAGTTCGGCTTCCGCGCCACCTGCTAGCTTGCCTCCGCCGAGAATGCGCCGGCAAGTTGCCACCAACGTGAGTCCTTTACGAGGGTAGCGACGGAGAGCGGCCAGGAACTTACTGCGCTCGCGATCTGAGCGTAGCCAATCCAGGCGCAGTTCAATGGTTCGGGTATAGAGGCGAGCGGCATGGAGCTGACGTATCGATTGCCGCGCTGTGGGGGTAGCAACAACGGCACACAGCCGGTCTGGGAACGCGGGGCGTCGCTGTCTGGACCTTGGCATATGATTGAAAACAAAAGATATAGCATGGACGTATCAAACCTGTAAAGCGTCCGATGCCAATTTCTTGACGGTACTGGAACGCGTTGCTATTTTCGGGATGAATAGTCCCCGCACGGCCCTCTTTCAATTCGGGGTTTGTAAGTACAAACCCTGAAAACCCAGGGCGTGTATTTGAAGGAGTCTCGAGATGCGCGCAAAGGTGTCAGGTTTGTGCCTTTCCCTGGTTTTCTGTGCAACAGCATGCATGGGCCAGGATACTCAAGTTTCCAGCACGCAACCGGCGCAGACGCCGAACCATGCCTGGACCACTACCGTTTATTGCTCCGGTTTCTATACGAATCAAAAAGTTTCTGATGAGGCCAGACTGGTGAGCGGCGAGCAGTCCGCCTACAAAATTAATTTCACCGCGCGGGACATCGTCTATCTGAGCAAAGGTATGAACCAGGGCGTGAGACCAGGAGACCGCTTCCTTGTGGTGCGCCAGGAAGAAGACAGAGATCCCGTGCCGTGGTTCAAGTGGCAGGACAAACTGACACGCGCCATGGGCAGCCACTATCTGGATCTTGGCCAAGTGGAAGTGATCAAAGCAGAACCAAACGTGGCGATTGCCAAAGTATCGATGAGCTGCGACTTGATGCAGCGTGGAGACATTATTCTGCCGTTCGCAGAACGCCCAACAGGCCCTTATAAAGACGCCTCTGCTTTTGATTCTTTTGCTCCGGCAAGTGGAAAGCCAACGGCGATGGTGGTCCGCGGACGAGATACTGCGCAAACGACAGGGCTCTGGGATACGGTCTACGTCAATCTTGGATCCAGCCAAGGCGTGAAGGTCGGCGATTATTTTCGAATCTTCCGGTACCAGGGAACGCATTCCGATACGATTCCAGTCGAAAAAGACACTCAAGACCGCCTCTATGGATTTGGCAGCAATCCCAAGCATTACGCGTGGAACGATTTGCCGCGGGAGGTTTTGGGCGAGGGCATCGTGTTGAATGCCAGCCCAAATTCCGCGACGGTGCTGGTGACTGTATCGAAAAGGGAGATTTATTCCGGGGACTACGTCGAGATTGAATAACCACGTAGCGCGCCCCGCAAGATTTCTGCCCGCGAAGTATGCGCTTCGCGGGTTTTTCTTTCTGCGCAGCTCAGCCGAAATCTAGAGAAAAAATTTACGTGCCAGGCTAGGCAATCGTAATTCGCTCCGTTTCCATGGAGCCCTCGGCCACCTATGAAAGCGGACATTTCTACTATGCTCAAACCGGACATTCTCATTTTGCAGCGACACGATGGGAGTTCTCGAGAAGAGGCGATTTAACCAGAAATTTTAACCAGAAAGTGGTTCGCTGCCTTCGCGGAAGATTTCGCAGGTGAACGCGTAAATTTTGGTTTGCGGTGCGCGCCAGGCATCGCGCAGCAGGCCTGCTTTGTGACAGGTTTCCTCAAGAAATTCTTCCCGCGAAAGCTTGTGTTCCGACGCGACTTGCGGAAGCAACAACCCTCGATGGTTTTCCGTGGCGACCATCAGGCCGTGCTTGCCGATTTGGATTTGCTGCAGAGCGACAGGGAAAAGCTCGGAAAGTACGGAGATCTCGATTTCCAGGCCGGACACTTCTCCCCGCTGCAGCGCAGAAAAGCGCGGATCGTGGAAGGCTGCGCTCTGCGCGCAGTGGATGATGCTCTCGCGGAGCGGTTCGCGCGGTTCAATCACGCCGATACAGCCGCGAAGTTTTCCGAACACCTCGAGTGTTACAAACACTCCTTGCGTTAAGGAAAAACAAGACGGCTCGGATGGAACCCGGGCAAGCGGTTTATTTTCTAGCTTGCGGACGATTGCGTCCCGCGCCAGTGCAAGCATGGCTCGACGATCTTCCGGAGAAAATTGATTGTCAAGAGGGAACGACATCCTCGGACTTTGCGCGTGCTTCCATCATACGCAATTTTCTGCGCTGGGTGATACGGCTGTCGAGCTGGCTCCAAAAGCGGAAAAAGTATTGCGCCGCGGAAATCAAGGCGCTAGCAACCACCAGCCATAGCAGCACGTACGCAACCGGCTTGAGGGAAGTAGAACGAGAACCGGCGATCAGTACCGCAACGGCACACACTTGCAAAACCATTTTGGTTTTTCCGAGAGCAGAGGCGGCAATGGTGAAACCTTCGGCGGAAGCGATGTTGCGCAAACCGAGCACCGTGAATTCGCGGCCGATGATGATCACTACCATCCATGCGGGAACCAGATGCATGTCCACCAGCGCGATGAAGGACGCGGAGATAAGCAGTTTGTCGGCGATGGGATCGAGCAAGATTCCCAGTGTGGTCACCTGAAGCCGCCGACGCGCAAAGTAGCCATCGGCCCAATCCGTGGCCGCAGCAGCAAGCAGGATCAGGACGCCCCAGAATTCGAAGCGCATGTGGAAGCCCCATAACTCCACATTTGGGCTGCGGGTCAACAGCACAGCGATGAGCAGGGGCACAAAAAAGATACGCAGCAGCGTGAGTGAATTGGGAAGATTCATAGGCGCAAGCGCCCACAACCGCAAACTGGTTCGGATACGGCGCCAAAACGACTATAAGCTTCGAGTTGGTAGCCGTCAACGGCGGTAGAAAAGGCGATTTCTGGCGGCAGGGGGTACTAGCGGGTTAACACTGAATTCGCTGGGAAAAATAGCAGCACGTATACCTTTTCGTAACAGGAATGCCCTACAGCTGTGCAAATTCGCAAAACGGTTGGAAGGCAGAATTCAACCCGAGAATGATGTTCATCGTACAGTAATCTAATATAACGCTATTATTTTCAATCATTTACAGACTGCTCAAACGTCACCCCGAAAATTGCCGGAGGCCGAGTATAACTTTTGCGGTAACCGGGGTGCAGCGATTTCCACAAGGATTTCCACCGCTCGGAAGCAGGTGCTAGGAAGCCTGATAACGGCTGGAGAGCATTGAAAAAGCAAGGATTACCGGCCCTTTGCGGTTGTTTACTCGGACGCCATGGTCAAGAAGAAATGAGCAATCCATTGTTCGCTTCAGATGGCTCGTGGCCCCCGAAGCAATCGCACGGGAAGCAAGAAAATCGCCGTCAGCAGGCCAAATACTCCGGTGAGCGTGATGCCGATGATTCGAAATGGCAGGCTGATGAGCCACACAAACGGATAGGCGATTAGCGCGAGCAAAGCGAGCGGCCAGCAAAGCACAAACAGGATGCACCACAGTAAGAATCCAGCCACGGGTCACCTCTCTTTTCCATAAACGATAGCTGCCGTTAAAAAGTTCCGTTAACCGAGAAGTGCTGCAGCTTCAAACGCCGCGCGACGGAAATTGGAATTTCAGCTTCGAGCAGCATATGCGAGTCCGCTAACTCTGAATGATACACATGGCCGAGGGCGTGCACCATGGCCAGCGTACGTCCTTCGCTGAGCGGCAGACGCAGGGAAAGTCTTTCGACAGGATCGCCCGGAAGCGCTGCGTCAATACGCTCGAGAAGTTCGTCGAGACCTTCTCCGCTGACCGCCGAAACCAAAACCGGCGGCTCGGTTCCGTCGGGCGGATGTGCCGTAGATTTTTGCCATTCGCTGCGTTCGTCGGGAGAAAGCAAATCCATTTTGTTCCACACATGAAGCGTCGGACGTCCAGCGACACCCAGTTCGGCGAGAATTTTGTTCACAGCTTCGTCGAGTTCCTGATTGTGAGCGCTGGAAACGTCGCTGACATGCACGATCAACGCTGCCTCCTGCACTTCTTCCAGCGTGGCGCGAAAAGCATTCAACAAACCCTTGGGCAAGGCGCGAATAAATCCGACGGTGTCCGAGAGAAGAACGCGGCGACCTGATGGCAGGCGGAGCGCGCGAATCGTGGGGTCAAGCGTGGCGAACATGCGCGAGGAAACGAGCACTTCGGCACGGCTCAGCGCGTTAAAAAGCGTGGACTTGCCCGCGTTTGTGTAGCCGACCAACGCGATGGTGCCTAGCGGCACGGAATTGCGCGCCTCGCGGCGCAGCGCACGTTGTTTGCGAACGCCTTCAAGATTCTTCTCGATTTTTGATACGCGGTCGCGAATGCGGCGGCGATCTGTTTCCAGCTTCTTTTCCCCGGGACCGCGCACGCCGATGCGACCTGTGCCTCCGCCCGTACCGCCGGAACCTCCGCCACCGCTTTTGCCGCCGAGGCGGGACATTGCAGTGCCCTTTCCCGTAAGCCGCGGGAGCATATAGTTCAATTGCGCCAGTTCGACTTGCAACTGTCCTTCACGGCTGCGCGCGTGTCTGGCAAAAATATCCAGAATGAGTTGCGTGCGATCGATGACGCGGCGCTCGGTGTGTTCTTCAATGTTGCGTTGCTGCACGGGCGAAAGGTCGCTGTCGAAAATAATAAGCGGAGCGTCTTTGGCGTTGGCTTCGGCGAGGATTTCGTCGAGCTTGCCGCGCCCTACGAGCGTTGCGGGATCGGCTTTATCGCGAAGCTGGAAAACGGTTCCGGCGATGGCTGCACCGGCGCTGCGTGCCAATTCCACGAGTTCCGAGAGAGATTCGCGTTCGGGCGTGCCTGCTGGCCGGCCCGGAATTCGTGGAGACCGTTTCCAGGCTACGCCAACGAGGAGAGCGCGTTCAGTGGAAGGAATGGCTTGCGTGGTTTTCATCGTGCAGGTTGGCAGGAAGAGGCTTCAGTTCTGACGAATTCGAGGCGAGAGCATGGCATCAAGCCGAGTATACGCCTGATGCAGGCGCAAGGGGAATGCAGGAAAATCTAGGGTAGTGTACTTGTGCGCCTCTTACGCCTCATGATTTGCAGTTTTAATTGCTTGCCCGAATGCGACTAGGTTTCCGTCCGGGGCAAGCACCAGCAATTCTCTTTGCCCGTATGGCTGATTCACGGGACCGTACACATCACGCGGGGGAAGCGTGTCCAGCTTGGGCTTGAGTTCCGCGTAGAGCTGATCAACGTCGCGAACATCAATATAGTACGCAAAGCGGCGATTGCCGGGCGGTGCTCCGTCCGGGCCCTTTTCTTCAAGGAGGCGAAAACCAACTGTCTCGCGATGCAGATAGGCGTAATTGGCCACTCGCAACTGCGTTTCGAACCCGAGAATGTCGTTGAAGAAGGTCAGCGCCTTTTCAATGTCCTGGACATGCATGAACGGAGTGATCTGGATAAAGTTCGACATCGCAGCTCTCCCTGACCGACGTTATCACAATCAGGAATGCGATGAATCCGGCCCGAATTGAGTGTTTAGCCAGTCCCTGGCTGCCGATTGTAAAGACTCATCGTCGCCAAATCCCGTGAGCCAGTGAACATCTTTCTCTCGGCGAAACCAGGTGAGCTGACGCTTGGCATACTGCCGCGTACCCTGTTGGATCGCAGCACGCGCGGCATCGAGGGTAATCTCTCCACGCAGATGGCTACGCAATTCGCGATAGCCGATAAAGTTAAACGGCTTGGCATTTTCAAGTAGCCCGCTCGATATCAAACGCGAGACTTCGTCCAGCCAGCCGGCTTGCAACATCGCTTCGGTGCGTTTGTGGATGCGATCGTATAGCGAGGCGCGTTCCGGTTGCAGGCCAATTTTTAAAATACGCCAGCCAGTCAGCGGAGTTCTTCCCGCTCGATGTATTTCGGTCAGCGGTTTTCTGGCGAGCAGGCAAATTTCGATTGCGCGTATGAGCTTTTGTTCGTCAGCCGAAGAAATTTGTCTGGCCGCCTGTGCGTCGAGCCGCGCAAGCATTGCGTGCAAATGTCCCGGGCCGTACTCCGCGGCAGACAGGCGCAGACGTTCGCGCAGTTCTTCAGAGCGCAACGGCAGTTCCGCAAGTCCTTCGAGCAACGCGCGCAGATAAAGCCCGGTGCCGACGGTGAAAATGGGAGGACGTGAGCGAGCGCGCAAATCGTAAAGGATCTTGAGCGCGCGTTCGCGGTAGCCACCTGCGGTTGACTCCTCAGCTGGATCGAGAATGTCGAGCAGATGATGCGGGACACTCGAGCGTTCGGCCAACGTGGGTTTCGCGGTGCCGACGTCAAAGCCGCGATACAGCTGAGTGGAATCGCAAGCAACAACTTCGCCGCCAAACTCCTTCGCAAGAAAAACGCCTAGCGAGGATTTTCCCGAGGCTGTCGGCCCAATAATCGCCAGCAGCGGCGGGTCAGTAGAAGAAATTGTCATCGAAAGAGGATGTGCCAACCGCGAATGATGAGCACTACGAGCACAATTGCCGCCAGTAGCAGGCTGCCCATGGCTTGTTGACGGACGATTTTCACGGCATTTTCAAAAATGATTTCGCAGCGAGTCGGCGGATGCTACTGCTCGTTCGCGGCTTCGATAGGCAGATTGTACAGGAAAATAAAACGCAGACGAATCTCCGGACCAGAAAATGCCGGCGGCAAATGGTCAAATGGATTCGAGGAGCGAATCGCGGAAATCGCCGCGCGATCCAGAGGTTCTTTGCCAGATCCAAGCAGTTGTTGCGGATCCTGGTTCGGGACGCTGCCATCGCGGCGGATGCTGAATTCCAGAACGACTCTGCCGCGGTCGCCCAACTGCGCGGATTCCGGCATCACCGCATACCAGTTGCGGCGCACGCTTGCCAGCACGCGCTGCATGTAGTCATTGAAATCAACACCTTCGGTCGGCGTCAAAATCTGATAAGCGCCGTTCATCCCAGAGCCGGGAACGCCCCCGCCGCCGAGACGTCCTCCATTGCCCTGAGGAGTGCGCGGAACGGGTGCGGAAAAACCGCCGCTCTTTCCGCCGCTCGCTGAATTGCGCGACAAGTTGTTCAAGCTATCGCGAAGCGGATTGCTGGAACTCTTTGGCAGCACCAGGCTGGACTGGGTCTTCGGCGCGTCCGGCGTTTCCAGTTTCGGAGCTGAATTTGGTGGAGCTTCCGTTTTCGGCGCTGGAGCTGATGGAGGCGGCGGCTGGTTCGCATTCGGCTTGACGGTTGGCGCGCTCGGCAATTCCCTCGGTTCCACTCTTGGCTGAGGAGCTGGCACGGGTTCTGGCTCTGGCGGCGCGACCTTGCGCAAAATTCGCGGGTCGACTTTCACTTTTGGCGCAGGCGTAACCACGCGCGGTTCTGGACGGGACATTTCGAACGCGCCCGGTGGCAGGAAAAACATTTGTTTGCGGGCAATTTCCTGGTCTTCCGCGGTCGGCTGCCGGTGGCGGAATATTTTTGGCGGCCAGATCAACAGCGCGAGAAGCGCGGCGTGAACCGCGATCGAGTAGGCGCGGTCTATCAGATTTTGAAGATTTTTCTTCTTGGCGACTTCTTCATCGTTCAGAAGATTGACTTCGCCAGTGAGAAAAATATCTTTTTCTACCAGATCGGTGGGTATCAGCGGCGGCGGCGGAATGATTTCCGGAGAAGCGGCGCCCAAAGGCACGGTGATGCGTTCGTCCATTTCCGATGGCTGTGGCGGGAGCGCGTGCGGTCCTTCTGTAACTTGATAGGCCTCGGGATTGACGTCACGCGGAACTATGAAGCGCTTGGCAATCGATTCGAGCGGCAGATTGGCGGGAATACTGGATTTGGTCTGCAATGGCGCGACTGCAAGTCCTGAAGGCACCAGGGTTCTGTCGTCCAGCGTGGAAGGGCGCCGCCGCGAGGTAGGCTCCAGCGTGGATGGTCGGGCATCGAACGGCACTAGTGACCGTGGGATCATTTCTCGTCTTTTCTCGGATGGCAAAACGCAGGCAAATCCGACCCCGGATGGCTGCCCGTTGGTTGGACGCGCGCGGCGTGTTCCTGGATGCATGCCATTACGCGCGTGGCCAGCTCCAGAGCGGCGCGCCCGGCCGTGCCGTTGGTTTTCGGCTCTTTACGGGTACGCACTGCGTGCAAAAAGGCCTCTAGCTCCGCGCGCAAGGGTTCGACCCCTGCTGACGGCAATTTCTCAAATGCAAATTCAGGCTCGGGTCCTGGCCGCTTGACGCCCACACGCAGAGCGTCGCGGCGCGCGTAGTCGAGCGAAATGTATTCGTGCTGCTGGAAGAAGCGCACCTTGCGAACCCGTTCAGTGGACACGCGGCTGGCGGTGACGTTGGCGACCGCGCCTCCGGCGAATTCCAGCCGGGCGTGCGCGATGTCCACTTTGTCGCTGAGCACTGGAATACCGACAGCCTTCACTTCGATGACTGGCTCGCCGACCAGCGCGAGCAAAATGTCCAGATCGTGGATCATCAAATCGTAGATCACGTCGACGTCGAGGCTGCGCGGCGTGAAGACTCCCAGGCGGTGTACCTCAAAAAAAAGCGGCCGATTGATGATGGGTTCAACCGCCAGGACCGCGGGATTGAACCGTTCAACGTGGCCCACTTGTAGAATTCTCGCGTACTTCTTGGCGGCAGCCAGCAAGGCGTCAGCATCGGCGAGATCTTTCGCCATCGGCTTTTCGACCAGCACGTCGATTCCCAACGCCATCAGGGAGCAACCAACTTCCGCGTGGGAGACCGTGGGCACCGCCACGCTCGCTGCATCAACCCGGTCTTGCATTTGTTGCAAGGAGGAGAACACCTGAGTGGCAAATTCCTGCGCGAACGCCGCAGCCCGGGCGGTGTCCGTGTCGAAAACTCCCACTAGCTCAGCGGATTCCATCTCGCGATAAACGCGAGCGTGATTACGGCCAAATTCACCGCAACCGGCAACGGCCACACGTATGCGCTTGCTTTCTGCCGTAGCCGTCATTTCTTATCTATTCCCTGCAAAGTGGTGTTTGGTTCCGCGATGGACTCCGGTAGAAACGCCTGGATCGCGATGCCAGCTTCATTCGCGGCTGCGATCAGGGCTTCGCGATCGAAAAGAAGTGTGCGTTGAGCGTCAATCGCCAGCGCGGTGGCTCCGGAAGCTTTCATCGTGGCAATGGTTGGCAGTCCCACGACCGGAACATCGAAACGCATGTCCTGTTTCGGTTTACTCACTTTTACGACGACTAGAGGTCTACCGGCAGCGATGCGTGCGGCGCGCGTGATCGTCTCGTCAGTGCCTTCCATCGCCTCGACCGCGACGCAGGCCTGGCTCGAAACAACGACGGTTTGCCCGATATCCATGGCGGCGATTTTCCGCGCCGGGCCCAAACCGTATGCCATGTCCGCGGCTTCCTCTTTGCTCGGCGCGCGGCTCGTAAGCACGCCCACGTCCGGGAGCAGGGGTTTTAGGAATACTGTCGAATCCACCAGTCGAATGCCCTCGTCTTCCAAAACTTTGGCCACAGCGCCGATCAGGCTGTCAGTATTTTTTTTTGGCAGCGCAAACAATAATTTAGCTAACTTCCAGTCAGGCCGGATCGCGCTGAATATTTTGTTGTGCTTCACCTGTCCGGCCATCACGGCTTGCGTCACGCCCGCCTGATGCAGCAAATCAATCGTCTTCGAAAGCTCGCCCAGGCTGACCCAGTGCAGTTTCGGAGCCAGCTCGGCCAGGTCGGGATCGGCTTCTTCCTTAATAGCAACTACCGCCATCTCGATGCCCTGGCTGCGCGCGCCTTCCAGCACCAGGAACGGAAAACGTCCGTTGCCGGCGATGAGTCCCCACGAATTGCTGCTGGAAGTGCTTGTGGTCATTTATAGAAAGCGCCGGCCATTTCACCCTTACTTCACAATGCCGCGTTCCGCGGCTGCGATAAACTGTGCGAGTTCGCGAACGTCGTCTGAATCCGCGAAATCTCTGCGTAACGCGTCCAGCGCCTGCGTCGTGTTGAGCTTCGACCGCAGCAGCGTGCGAAATGCTCGTTGTAACGTCTTCACTCGTTCGGCGGAAAAGCCGTGCCGCTCCAGCCCGATGGAATTCGCGCCGAACGACTTGGTTTCGCGCTCGGTAACGATTCGCGAGAACGGCGGCACGTCCTGCGTGATCACCGTCGAAGCGCCAACGTACGCATAACGTCCGACGCGGCAAAATTGATGCACCGGTGAAAGCGCGCCAATCGTCGTGAAGTCTTCAACCGTCACGTGCCCGGCCAGCGTCGCGGCATTCACGAACAAATTATTGCTGCCAATCTGGCAATCGTGTCCTATATGCGAGTACGCCAGGAAAAAATTCTCGTCTCCGATGCGCGTAATGCCACCGCCTTTGTTTGTGCCACGGCTGACGGATACGTATTCGCGAAAAATATTCTTGTCTCCCGCAATCAGCTCGGTCCGCTCACCCGCGAACGTATAGTCCTGCGGATCTCCACCAATCACACAAAATGGGTAAAACACATTCGCAGCGCCAAAACGCGACGGACCGGAAACCACTGCGTGCGCGTGAACTTCACAGTCCTCGCCGAGCTCAACTTCCTCGCCAATTACGGCGAATGCGCCGACTCGAACTCCGGGTGCAAGATTCGCCGACGCAGCGATCACGGAGCTGGGATGAATAACGGGAGCGCTCATTACTTCGTGGTTTTCTCCGTCGCCTGCGCAGGCTCTTTCGGCGGAGACATGTCGCGATCCACCATTTTGCACATGAGCGTCGCTTCCGCGGCCAGTTTGCCGTCCACCAGCGCTTTTCCTTCCAGCTTGCAAAAATCGCCGCGCCACGACAGAACGTTCATTTCGATTTTCAATTGGTCGCCGGGCACCACCGGACGTCGAAACCTTGCGCCGTCCACGGCAACAAAAAACAGTAACTTGTTCTGGCGATCCGGAACCTCCAGCAGCAGCAATAAACCACCGGTCTGCGCCATCGACTCAATAATCAGCACGCCAGGCATTACTGGCTGCCCGGGGAAATGTCCCTGGAAGTGCGATTCCGTGGCGCTGACGTTTTTTATCCCCACGATTCGCTTGAGCCGCTCGATTTCTAGAATTCCATCCACCATCAGAAAAGGATAGCGATGGGGCAGGTATTTCTGGATTTCCATCACGTCCATAATCATCCGAAGCTCTCCGTCGCGGTGCCCCAGACTGCGGCTTCTCCGCCTCTCCGCCAAACTTATCATTATAAGGGTACCGGGCGTAGTCGCGCAGACAAGAATGTGCACTAACTGCGCTACCGGGCCGCCCCGCGCCGCTTGTTTGCATCCTCGAATTTGCCACCCTTTTGCGGGCTTGCTAGCATCGGCGGGACATGCAACCTGGCTCCGAACCGAAAACCCTTCTCGATTGGCTCGTTCCGCAATTGCCAAACATGCTTCGAACTCTGGAAACTTTTGTCTGTACTGAATCGCCGAGTACAGAAAAAGCTGCCGCTGACGTCTGCGCTCGGGTAATTGCTGCGGAATGGAGCAAGCGCGGCGTTCCGGTCGAATTGCTGGAGCAGAAAAATCGCGGCGCGCATCTGCGCGTCACGTATGTGCCAGCCAAGGCAAAACCGCGTTCGCAACTTCTAGTTCTCGGGCACTATGACACGGTCTATGCCAGTGGCACTTTAGCGAAAATGCCGTTTCGAACCGCCGCGGGCCGCGTGTACGGCCCCGGCGCCTTTGACATGAAAGCTGGCATCGTCCAGGCGCTTTTTGCCCTGGATGCGATTCAACAAGTCGGTACTGCACTCACTAAGAAAATTGTATTTCTTTGGACCTCGGACGAAGAGATCGGCAGCGAATCGTCACGCAAATTGCTCGAGGCAGAAGCAAAACGCGGTGATGCCGTCTTTGTGCTGGAGCCAGCGCTCGGGACAAAGGGGCTTCTGAAAACTGCGCGCAAAGGCGTCGGTGAAGCCGAAATTATCGTACAGGGCCGCGCTTCACATGCCGGACTGGCGCCCGAAAAGGGCGTCAATGCGATCCACGAAGTGGCACTGCAAATTGCGCGTGTCAAAGAATGGAACGATCTGCCCCGCGGCGTTTCCGTGAACGTAGGGCAGGTCGCAGGCGGCACGCGGCCCAATGTAATTCCAGACCACGCAAGGGCGGTGCTGGACCTGCGTGCTCTTCGCGTCGCCGACATGCGAAAAATCGAAAAGCAATTGCGCGGTTTACGCCCCGTTCTACCCGGCGCAAAACTCACAGTACGCGGTGGATTCAATCGCGCGCCGTTCGAACGCGAACAGAGCCGCGAACTTTTTCAGCGCGCAACTGAACTGGCGAAACGCATGGGATTGACCATCGGCGAGGCCACCGCGGGCGGCGGCTCCGATGGAAATCTCACCGCAGCGCTGGGCATTCCCACTCTCGACGGACTTGGTGCAGTCGGTGACGGCGCTCATTCCCCGGCAGAATACATCGTTGCTCGCGCGATGCCGCAGCGCGCAGCACTCCTCGCGTCGCTGTTGCTGCACAGCTGATCCATTTTTCTAGCGCGCCCGCTTGCGCCGCAACGGAGCCAGCCTTGGCAGCGCTATATCGTTCAATTCCCTACTGGGCGCCGCGACTTGCAGCTTCTTCAATAATTTGCCGCCTTGTTTATTCAAACTTCGCACGTAGAACGGCAGCGCCTCAAGCAACAGTGATTCCAACTCGCGCTCCGATGCTGTCTTCCCGATTACGAACCACGAGAAGCGATCCCAGAATTGATCCTTTTTCGACCCTTCTTTGCCATGACTGCGTAGCCGCGCGCTGATCGCCCCGCGACCGATATATACCGGCATTGCCCCGTGATACAGAACGTAGATTCCTGTTTTGTGGCCTGCCAGATCTTCGAGCTCGTCGAGATTTTCCTGATTGCGCGGCCAGTGCAATCCAAACTGCTTGATCAACGCCATTCGTTCTTGGCCCTCTAAAAATTAATTCCCATACTTGCTGCGCAAATACTGCACGGTATCATGCGTCAACTCCGCGTAGTCGCAGCGCGTTATTGCTTTGAGAGCCACTTCGGCAGTATCGCCCGCCGCCATGCGATCCAGGATGCGATCCACGTCGTTCATTCCGCCGGCTTGCACGAGGGATTCCACATTCGCAAGCGCCCAGGCATACGCTGCGCTGACGTCTGCGTTCGAGAGCTTCATCCAATCGCCCTCGAAGTGTTTCAGGCCAAGCGCCGGATCGCTCTTGTAGATCGCAACCAGCGCCGCTGCGTTCGCATCGCTCCGCTTTCCTTCCATCCATTGCGCCAGTCCTTCCTGAATCCAGGTCGGAGCGTGACCCAACGTTTTTTGCCCCACAAAACTATGCGTCAGTTCGTGCTTCAATACGAGCGAGAGTTCCGGCGTAACCTCGTTTAATCCCTGCACCGGGACGCGGATTCGCCCGTCATTCAATGCGCCAACCCAGTTCGGCACCTGCGTAATATCGGCAAAAGCCTGCTGCGTGTACAAAATTATGCCTATGGAATCCGGCGGCGAGTAATTCAACTCCGATTCGATCATGGAGTAATGTCGTTCGAGCGTGTGCAAAACATCGCGTGCCAGTGACGGCTGTGACGCGCCGCTGTAGCGCAACGTAAAGTGGCTGCTTTCGTTTTCCTTGTACTGTTCCTCTTCCTGCCTGTCGCGCAGCGCCTTCTGCAAGGCCGCTTCCACTTCTGCGTCCGGACGCAACGAAGCCGCGTGCTTCCATTCGGCCACCGCCAGTTCCAGCTTATTCAATCCGTAGTATGCCCATCCCGCCAGCTTGGAGACTTCGGGATCCTCCGGCACCAATCTTCGGGCACGCCCGATGTACTCAAGCGACTGCGTGTACTCGCTCCGTCGCAAATACAGGTAAGCAGTATCCATCAGTAACACCGGCTGCTCGGGCAGATACGTCAAAGCGCTTCGCGCGTCCTGCAGCGCCAAATCCATTGCGCCGTGTGCCAGCTCGAATTGCGAGGCGGCGTGATGCGCCATCGCCGCATTCTGATTGGCCAATGCTTGTCCCGAGCGCGCTTCCTGATCCAGTCCGTCTACGTAAACGCGATCCACTTCACCGTTTTGGATCACGCGGTTTTCGATTTCAGTCTTACTGGGAGGCAGCGTTGCTGCCGCTCCTTCAGTTTCCGGGGGCTTTAGAGTTAGTGTGGATGCGTTCGCAGCCGCCTCTGACGACGGAATTGACGCGTGTTCAATGTGGTCCACAATGGAGCGAGGAAGCGACAGCGTTCCCGATGCCGTCTCGTACGTAATTTTCTCGCCTTCTTGCGTCACGCTAAGCGCCGTGATTCTTCGTCCATTCTTCAGGACGATTGTGTCGCCGCGTACCGTTCCTGCCAAGATAAGGCAGACAGCTGCCAGCAGCGACGCTCGCCGAATTTTACAGCTTCGTGCCATCTCTTGAATTTACCCCACGGCGGCAGCCGCATCGAGGCAACCTTGTTGCCGCATGCCCAATCTCAATACACAACTAGCATGTGGCCCTCGGCTTTAACCTTTTTGCCAATAATCTTGCTTTGCGCAATATCACTCAATGCGCAACAGGCCCCGCCTCGCGAACCACGCGAACTGCTCGCTACCCTCAATCGCGTGCAGGTTGATCCCGCCGCAGTGTACAAAGTAGATTCATCGAGTCGCCTGGAACTGCGGCGCGGTGACGCCAAACTCTTATTCGAAGAGGGTTATCTCGGGTTCTTTACTTCGCTCGATGGCCAAGTCACCGGCGCGGTCTTCTCCGGCCGCGGGCACATTCTGGCGATTCCTCGCGACCCGGTCGAAAAGCAGCAGCTCGCCCGTTTTCTCGGCGCGCCCATGGTCGATCAGGATTTCAGGAGTGCTTACTTGCGTTTTACGGATGACACGACTACTGAACTGCGCGGCGATTTGCAACGTAACCACATCGAACCGCAAGCCAACAACGCTTTCGTAGATGGCTGGCAGGCTTCTGTGTTGTCCCGTAATTCTGCGCACTCATTTCGAATTCTCTCGGAAGCCTATTCGAAAACGCCGCATCCGTACTTCACCGCGACCCTGGGTGGCGTTTCCCAAGGTGCGTTCGATTTCGTTTTTGACCAGGAGCGCGACGAGCCGCAGCTTTTTGGGCAGAGCCGTAAGGCCGGTGGGCTGGACTATTACGACGTGTGGAGTTCCTATTGTCCGCCCGGAATTCGGCCTCCTCCCATCGCTTTCCAGGCGGTCAGCTACCGCATCGAGACCACCGTTCATCCCGACAATTCGGTTAATGGAGTCAGCACTGTTCGCGTTCGCGCCGCGCAATCCGGCGAACGACTGATTCCTTTCCAATTTTCCAGGCTCCTGAACATCGAAGCGGTAACCCTGGGCACGGAACCACTTTCTTCCTTTCCGGACAGCAGCTCAACCGCCGAGGAACGCGCCGCGAGCGGCAATGATCTGCTGTACGTCCTGCTCCCTCGCCCCGCGTCAGCAGGCGATGACATCGAGCTTACCTTTCGCTATCACGGCGACGTCATTCGCAACGCAGGCAATGGCGTTCTGTTTGTGGGCGCGCGGGAAAGCTGGTATCCGCACCTTGGCGACACTGCTTCGTTTTCCAGCTATGACTTGACCTTTCACTGGCCGCGCAAGCTTCGCCTCGCAGCCACTGGCACGAAAATAGACGAACGTGAGGAAGGCGACACCCGTACCGGGCATTGGCGCACGGAAAAACCGGCGAGCGTCGCCGGATTCAATCTAGGCGAGTACGCGTTCGCTTCGCTTGCTGATAACGGCTACTCCGTAGATGTATACGCGAATCGTCAACTCGAACAGGCATTGCTCAGCCGCCTTCGTCAACCCGAAATGGATGACATCTCAACGGCGCTGTCCGGCCCCATCGGTGCACAGCGCGGCAACCACTTACGTTTGCAGATGCCCCAGCCAAGTCCCGCTGACGCTCTTAAGGCAATCGCGCGCGAGATCGATTCTTCTATCCATTTTTACGAGAATTTGTCTGGACCGGCTCCCTTCCACCAACTCAGCGTTTCACAGATTCCCGGAACGTTTGGTCAGGGCTGGCCGGGTCTTCTCTATCTTTCTACTTTTTCGTTCCTGCCTGCCGAGACTCAGCAGCGCGCCGGCCTCTCCGAAAGCGGCCAGGAACATTTTCATGACCTGGTTCCATTTCACGAGGTGGCGCATCAGTGGTGGGGCAACGTGGTCGGATGGTCCAGCTATCGCGATCAGTGGATTAACGAAGGGCTGGCCAATTACCTCGCGCTTCTGTTTGCGGACAGCCAGAAAATCCCCGAGCACAAACTGCGCCTATGGCTGGATCGCTACCGAAAACGGCTGGTGGAAAAAGAATCGGCGGAAGATGCGCCGGCGGAAATCGGTAGCCTGGACCTGGGCTTCCGTCTTGATTCCTCGCGCAATCCGGAAGGTTTCGATCTGCTGGTCTATGGAAAAGGCTCCTGGGTTTTTCACATGCTCAGGGAAATGCTTCGCGAACCTTCCACGAAAAATCCCGACGCCCGCTTTATCTCGCTGCTGCACACATTGCAGACCAAGTACGCCTATCGCACGCTTTCCACAGACGATCTGCAGCGCGAAATCGAGTTGGTGATGACTCCTGCGATGGGAATCGAAGGCCGGCGCTCTATGGACTGGTTTTTCGCGGACTGGGTGCGCGGAACCGGAATACCGCATTACCACATCGAATATTCCGTCCGGCGGTCAGAAAAGGGCTTCGTGGTAAAAGGTAAGCTGCTGCAGCACGGCGTTGCCAGTTCCTTCGTAGCGCCGGTGCCCATTTATTCCAGCAATGGCGGCTATCTGGGCCGCGTCATCGCGTCAGGCGCGGAAACACCGTTCCATTTCAACTCCACGCGCGAGCCCGGCAAACTTCTCATTGATCCTCAGATGACTCTGCTTTGCATTATCGATCGCTGAAATTTTATGCGTAAGAAATTTGCCGACACGAATTAGATTCCGCTAGGTTCCACGGCTTAGAACGGCCTCTGGTACACGCTTTTTTCTTTAAATAACGGACTCTTCCCGGAGATCGCTGCCTTTCCATCTGCACCAATCGCATATGGGTATCCGGCCGGATCTCCCGGCACGCCCGGAATCAGACCGGACTGGACGATTTCGCCGATGCTTTTCGGTGACCGGCCCACCTTAGCCACAAACTCCTGAGCGAGTGCGTTCAGGTGTTCGATGTCTTCGTCGGCGCGTAACAATTGCAGATTCACTCGCGCGTTCTCCTTGATCGCAGCATCGCTGCTGGAGTTGAACAGTTCCGTCCACAAGATTGCTGCGGTGTCCCGCGACTCGCCTTTTTCCAGGAATCGCGCCGCCATAATTTTCATCCATGGCGCGGCCCCCGGCTTCTTGCTTCCCTCTAGATAAGCTTCTCCGGCTTTTGCGTAGTCTTTTAGCTCGAGGTAATACACATTGCCCAAATCCTGGTTCAGCCTCCAATAGTCGGGATTGGCCTTCAACCCGCGTTCCAGCAATTGCACCGCAAGATCGGGCCGGCCCGCTCCGCGCGGCTCCGGTTCGCCTAAGAACAGCGCGCCGAAGCGGTACGCAGGCAGCAAATTCGCATCCAGCGTCGTAGCCACATCCAACAACGGCCACAGGCTTTCCAGGTTAGTGTCTTGACCGAGGTGTTTGCTGCCGTAATATTGCACCGCACGCGTCCAGTAAATGTCCGCTGCCAGCGTACCGTATTCCAGCGTCACCAATTTCATCAGCTTCGGCGAACGCACCAGCACTTCATCCTGTTCCTGGTACATGGCGTCGCGTTCCACGTTCACTTTGCGCTGCAGTCGCCATACGCCGGCAAATCCAGCCGGAAGAATCAGCAGCAGCAGCCAGGCCATCGACTTCCCGGCCGTCATTTCAAATCCTTGCGGGAAAAAATTACCGCGGCCACGCTCAGCACAATGGCGCAATAGAGTGCGGTGTACAACGTATTGTGCAGCACCAGAATGCGCGGAATTGCGCGCCCGTGCGCCGCAGCCCCCATCACATCGTAATTTTCAAAATTTGGCAGCAGATAGGAAAGTATCGAGAAGAACTTCTGCGTATGCGGAGTCATCTGCGTGTTTTGCAGGCTGCGCAGTTGCGCCACGAAAAGTCCCGCTACGTACAAGCCGCCAGTAAATAGAATTGCCAGCAGCGGGGACGTAAAGCAGGAAAACATCATCGCCAGCGCCACCACCAGTGTCAGCTTCAGCAGAATGAAGTACACCGCTACCAGTACCAACGTATCGCCACGCACAAGCGAATGTTTCACGAACCACATCGCCAGAAAAAGTCCCGCAGCCATCGCGGCGGTATTCACAGTCAGCGTGAGCACCAACCCAGTGAACTTTCCCGCTAAGAATTCCCACCGGCGGAGCGGCTTCGCCAGGACCGCATGCAGCGTTCGCTTGTCGATCTCTTTGGACACTAGTCCTACGCCCGTGAACACTGCGATCAGCAGCCCGATCAGCGAAATGGCGCTTAGTCCCAGGCTGACCATCACGATGGTCTCGATATCCATCGAAATCTGTCCGACGACCACCGCCGAAGCGATCATCAGCAGGGCGAAAAATACCAGGTTGTACAAAACGCGGTCGCGAACCGCTTCGCGGAACGTGTTTCTCGCAACGATCAGAATGCGGCTCATTGTCCGCTTACCTCGATGGCGGACGCTCGCGCGCGATCTTTGCCCACCAACTCCATGAAGAAATCTTCCAGCGTCGGCTTGATCTGCGTGACCGATATTATTTTCGCGCCGGCTTCGCGTAATTCCGCCAACGCCGCGTATAGCTCGGCATCGCTCGCGTTCATCCGGTAATTCGCGCCCGACTTGGCCGCCTTCGCGCGAATCTTTTCGATTTGCGGTCCGCCGCTCTCCGTCAACTCGAATATGATCTCCATTCCCAGCGACTTCACTCCTACGATCGAGCCCGGCGCGCCGACTCCGCGTAACTGGCCCCCGGCAATCACTCCAACGCGGTCGCACAACGTTTCCGCGTCGGACAAAATATGCGTGGAAAAAAGTATGCTCTTACCGGCATTCTTCAAGTCCAGAATGATGTCGCGCACTTCCCTGCGCCCCACCGGATCAAGCCCGGACATCGGCTCATCCAAAATCACCAGCTTGGGATCGTGCAGAATCGCCTGCGCCAGCCCAACACGCTGCAACATTCCTTTCGAAAATTTCCGCAGCTGAATTTTTCCCGCAGTCTCCAGGCCGACCCTCTGCAACATTTTCTGCACGCGCTCTTTGCGCTCTGCCGCGCTGAAACCGTGGAAGCGCGCGAAATAATCCAGCACCTCTGCTGCCGTCAGGTAATCGTAAAAATAGGGCTGTTCCGGCAAATACCCGATGTCCCGATGCATGCTCACATCGCTTACCGGTTTGCCCAGAATCCGCGCGCTTCCCGCCGTTGGGAAAATAATCCCCATCAACAACTTGATAGTGGTGCTCTTTCCGGCGCCGTTCGGACCCAAAAATCCAAACACCTCGCCTTCCTCGACCTGCATGGTCAAGTTTTCCAGCGAAGTTTTGCGCTTCAAATGCAGGAACCCGTGCGGATATTCCTTCGTCAGGTTCTGCGTTTCGATGGCTGGTGCCGTCATGTCTCTATTTTTTAAAAGTCTTCTTTTCCCGTCAATCCACCGAGAGTCGTTCTGTGCAAAAAATGTAAACCCCAAAACAAAAAAGGCGCATCGCTGTGCGCCCTTTGTTATTTCATCGCTTCTTTACTTCGCTTATCTTCACTTCCCAATCTGCACCAGGTCCGCCGGCGGCGCCATCGGCATCGGCTTCAGGTTCTGCGGATCGCGCCAATTATCCAGGATTGCGATCTGCTGCACACAGGACACCGTACACCGCGGCCCGCAAAACTTGTCCGTCAGGTATTCCCGGTGGCGCATCTCCGGCGTGTATTTCGCAAGCGGAATTCCCGGATATCCACGCTGCTGCGAACACCAATGCACCAGCCCATCCTCGCAGATATATAGATAACGTGAGCCCGAGCGGCATCGCCAGTTGTGTTCTTTTCCGCGCGCTACATTGTGTTGAAACTCATTGAATCGCGAAAACGAACGCTTGCCCAGATTCATGATCTCCACGAAGATCTCGATCTGCCGCCCGCTGAGCCCTTTCAGTTGCCCGTTGTTATCGTGAATGATCCCGACCGTGCTGGTGAATCCCAATTCCACCGCGCGATGCGCAATCGTCAGCGCATCTTCCGGATTCTTCACGCCGCTGCCCAACACCGAGTTGATGTTCACCTGAAAAATCGCATGCTGCGAAAGCCATTCCAGCCGCGAATCCAGAGTCTTCAGACTTTTTTTCGAAACTTCGTCCGGTGTCACGTTGTCAATGCTGATCTGCAGATGTTCCAGTCCCGCCGCGTTCAAGCTGGCGATCCGTTCCTTGCTAAGCAAAAAGCCATTTGTGATCATCCCGGCAATCATGCCGTGCTTCCGGATATGCCGGATGACTTCTTCCAGTTCCGGATGCAACAACGGCTCGCCGCCACTGATCGTGATAATCGACGTTCCCATCGCCGCCAGATAATCCAGTCGCCGCTTCATTTCCTCAATCGGCACCGGCTTCGACACCTGGTCGTACTCATTGCAATATCCGCAATCCAAATTGCAGCGCCTCATGGGAATAATGTGCACCAGCACCGGATGCTCGGTCGAAACCAGCGCTTTGCCGATCATTTTCAATTCACGCGCGCGGGTACGCAGAAATCGCAACGTGCGCTGAGCTTTCACACTGCGGCTCGCCATTACCGTTTTTTCCCCGGTTCCCATGTCTGGATTCGTAGCAGTTCCCCTGCTCCTAAATTATACATTCTTCTCGCTGCTCTCGTCGTCCGGCGCAGGCCTCTTGTTCCCTTCGTCACTCCACCCGAAATCACCCATCGTTGCGCGCGAGTATTTGTTAGCATCAGCTCATTCCAGGTTCCCGTTCCCCCTCGAGGTTGCCCAAATGAGAACCCAATTGAGAGCCCCGGTTAGAGTTTGGTTATGCGCCGTGTCCGCCTCCCTGGTGTTCAGTGCGGTCCTCTTCGCGCAGGAAAAGTCTACCGCCAGCAACGATGAAATTCAGATCCATCAGCTCGAGCGTGCATGGAATCAGGCCGAAGCGCACCATGACGTCGGCGCCGTAACCGCCATCGTCGCGGACACACTTACCTACATCGATTTCGACGGCAGCATCATGAACAAGGCCGAATATCTTCGCGACGTCACAAGAACCGCATACCAGGCAGACCATCTCTACGACGAAGGCCTGAAAGTAGTGATCTACGGCAACGCCGCTGTGGTGAACGGAATCTATCGCGAAACCGGCACCAGCAAAGGAAAAAGCTACATTCACCGCGTGCGTTTCACAGACACCTGGATCAAGCAAAACGGCGTCTGGCGCTGCGCCGCCAGTCAAAACACATTAATCCCCAACAAGTAGATTGTTTCACGACTTATCGAGCAACTCTTCGGCAGGTACCGCCCCGCCACCACTTTTCCATCGCGCCAAACATACATCGGCAATCCCTGGCACACATGCTCCTCAACCGCTTTCTTAAAAGCCTCCTGCTTGGCCAGGGCAGCTCGTTCTTGGATCGGTAGGGCAAGGACTTCAGGGGATACGGTGCTCATCTACGGAGGCGGTTTGCGCGGTCATTCGGGAATTTTTGGAACTACTACCGCTCTGCCGCCGACGAATGGACGCTTTTCGATTTCGTGTCCGCCCCGCAATACGCGTTCCTTCACGCGTGATATCGCCAACTCGACACTTGGCAGCCAGAGATAAAAAAAGTGCACCTCATATCCTCGCCGCTTCAAGCCCCGAATCAAATTCAGATGCCCTCGCCCGGCCAGTGTCGTCTCGAATCCAAAATCCGCTTGTTGTAGCAGCGCAATCGCCGCGCCCTCTGGCGCCCACGGTAAAAGTCGAAGCGCCATCTCGATCCGTTCGCGCATCTCCGCCTCGCGGTTTCTACCCCAACATCGCAACCAACCGCTCCTCTTAACCTCCCTCTTTTCAGCAAATTACCCACACTCTCGCATCTCACTCATTTAAACTGGTTTATAACCAGCTTATTTTCAACAACTTCTGAATTTTTCGCATTCATCAAAACTACAACCCTCATTTTTTCAATCACTTCCGCACTCTTACAAAAAACACCGGGGGTGGGGATACCCGCTGCCTTTCACCACCCGCCCAAACGTCCCGCCAAACTTTTACTTTTGCACTCTTAAACTTTTATACTCTTCCCCGAGGAACCTCCGATGTCTGAAGCCGCCAAGCCTGCTGCCCCAACCCACAGCGCCGCTAACGCCCCCACACGCACCGAATCGGACTCCATGGGCAAAATGGACGTTCCCGTCGACCGCTATTACGGCGCACAAACTGCCCGCTCGTTGATCCATTTCGCCATCGGCAAAGACACCATGGCGCCCGAACTGATCCGCGCGTTCGGCATCCTGAAGAAAGCAGCCGCCCTCGTAAATCAGGATCTCGGCAAACTCTCCGCCGACAAAGCCAAGCTCATCGCGCAGGCCGCCGACGAAGTCATCGGTGGGCAACTCAACGATCACTTCCCTCTGCGCATTTGGCAGACTGGCAGCGGCACCCAGACCAACATGAACGTCAACGAAGTGATCGGTAATCGCGCCATCGAAATCGCCGGCGGTGCGATGGGCAGCAAAAAGCCCATTCATCCCAACGATGACGTCAACATGTCGCAATCGTCGAACGACACCTTTCCCACTGCAATGCACATTGCCGCCGCAACGGAAACCGCCCGCCGCCTGATCCCTGCAGTAAAAAAACTGCGCGACGCTCTCGGCGCCAAAGCCAAAGAATTCGCAGGCATCGTCAAAATCGGCCGCACGCATTTGCAGGACGCGACTCCTCTCACCGTCGGGCAGGAATTTTCAGGCTGGGTGAGCCTGCTTGACCGTGACCTCGCCCGCATCTCGCAAGCGCTCGACGGACTCTACGACCTCGCCATCGGCGGCACCGCCGTCGGTACCGGCCTCAATGCCCATCCCGAATTCGCCGAACGCGCCGCCCGCAAAATCAGCGAACTCAGTGGCCTGCCTTTCCGTTCGCATCCCAACAAATTCGCCAGCCTCTCCGCGCACGATGAAATCGTTTTCGCCAGCGGCGCCCTAAAAACTCTAGCGGCTTCATTGATGAAAATCGCCAACGACATTCGCTGGCTTGCCTCCGGACCGCGCTGCGGCTTAGGCGAACTCACTCTTCCAGAAAATGAACCCGGCTCCTCCATCATGCCCGGGAAAGTAAATCCCACTCAGTGCGAAGCCATCACTATGGTCGCCGTACAAGTCATGGGCAACGACGCCGCCATCGGCTTTGCCGGCTCGCAAGGCAATTTCGAACTGAATGTCTTCAAGCCGGTCATGATTTTCAATTATCTGCACTCCGTTGAACTTCTCGCCGACTCCTGCAACTCCTTCGTCGACCACTGCGTTCACGGCATCGAAGTCAATCGCGACATCATCGACCACTACGTCAAAGACTCCCTCATGCTGGTCACCGCCCTCGCCCCCAGAATCGGCTACGACAACGCCGCCAAAGTAGCCCACACCGCCCATCACGAACACACCTCCCTCCGCGCCGCCGCCCTGAAACTAGGCTTCCTAACCGGCGAAGAATTCGACACCCTAGTCAAACCCGAAGACATGACCCACCCATAGCCAGACCCTTTAGGGATTACACGTGATTACGAAACCCGAGCAGCACGACAAGATTGAGGGAAGAGACTTGGATTCAGCATACGTCGGGTTCAAGAGACGCTACTGTGATACGTGTCCCGACCGGAAACCGAGACCGAAAGAATGGCGCGGAAGGCAAGAGGAGATCGACGAAATCCGCTGTCAGCAGCGCGATTTTGTCGCCTCTTTAACAGGAACTTCCGACGGATTTAGGTACACGAATGAGGACTAATGTGGGGACCGAATGATAAGGCTCCTGGCCCTGGGCGCATTACTAATAAATTTGGTTTCAGTGAAGGATGCGGCAGCGCAGGAAAAGCTCACGCTGAAGCCAACGCCGAAAACCGTCGCGTGGGGCTACTACGACGCGAAGGCCGCTCCGGTGTTACGCATCAAATCCGGCGACACGGTGGAGATTCAGACGCTCATTACGAATAGTCCGAAACGCCTCGAAGAGGCAGGCGTGCCACCGGAACAAGTCGAGCAATCGCTGCGCGACATTACCGATCAAGTGAAGGACAAAGGCCCGGGCGGCCACATTCTGACCGGCCCGATTTACATCGAGGGCGCGGAAATTGGCGATGTTCTCGTAGTAAAAATTCTCACCATAAAGCTAGCGATCCCGTATGCCTACAACGCCTTCGCGCCGGGCCGCGGCTTTCTGCCTGACGATTATCCCTACTCAAAAATAAAAATCATTCCGCTGGATGAAAAACGCCTGGTCGCGAAGTTCGCCCCAGGCATCGAGATTCCGCTGCATCCTTTTTTCGGCAGCATGGGCGACGCGCCGCCGGAAAGCGCGGGCCGCTTCAACAGCGCTCCGCCATGGGTTATGGGCGGCAATCTGGACAACAAGGACCTCGTCGCCGGCACCACACTCTTTCTTCCCGTGCACGCGCCTGGCGCGCTCTTTGAAGTCGGCGACGGCCACGCCGGCCAAGGCGACGGCGAAGTGGACATCACCGCGCTGGAAACTTCGCTCATCGGCACCTTTCAATTCATCGTGCGCAAGGACATGCACCTAAAGTGGCCCCGCGCCGAAACGCCCACTCACTACATCACCATGGGCCTGAACGATGACTTGAATGCCTGCACCACGCTGGCCGTCCGCGAAATGATCGATTTCCTGATGACCGAAAAACATCTCTCCCGCGACGACGCCTATATGCTCTCCAGCGTCGCCGCCGATCTCCACATCACCGAACTAGTCGACGGCAACAAGGGCGTCCACATGATGCTCCCCAAGGCAATCTTCGTCTCCTCGCCATCCACCGCGGACAAAACCCACCCATGAACAAAAACAATTCTGCGGCTCTTCTGCGTATGTTCCTTTATCTCTGTGCTCTCTGTGTCTCTGCGTCCTGTGCGTTAAGTTTTTCTTCCGTCTGTTTTGCGCAAACAGAAACGCCCGAATGGTGCAAGAATCTCCCACGGCCGGAATACAAATCGCTCGAACAAGTTCCGCTAAACGATCCATGGTTTGAAGTGTACAAAGTCGCGCCCGCCACTTTCGCGATCTACGAGCCGCACCAGGCCGAAGAAGTCATCTCCTACCTCATCGTTGGCACCAAGCAAGCTCTGCTCTTCGACACCGGCATGGGCATCGGCAATATCAAAGCCCTCATCGCGCGGCTCACTACGCGGCCCATCGTCGTACTTAACTCCCACACCCACGACGATCATGTCGGCGGCAACTGGCAATTCCCTTTCATCTACGGCATGGACACCGCTTTCACCCGTGCAAATGCCAAAGGCTCCCGCGAAGACGCGCAAGCGGAAATCGCCAAAGAACAAGTATGCGGCGCTCTCCCCAAAAATTTCGATCCCGCAAAATATTCCACCAAGCTCTGGAAGATTTCCCTCTTCGTCCACAACGGCTTCAAAGTCAATCTTGGCGGCCGCACGGTAGAAATCATCGCCACTCCCGGACACACGGCGGACTCCATCTCCCTCATCGATCGCGCCAACGGCCTGCTCTTCACCGGAGACACTTTCTATCCCGGCGAAATCTGGCTCTACCGCCCGGAAACCGATCTCCCCGCCTACCTCGCCTCCGTCAAAAAACTCGTCGCTCTCGCGCCTGAAATTAAGCTCGTCCTCGGCGCACACAATGTCCCGGTCGCGCAGCCCTCCGTTCTCCCGCAACTCGACGCCGCCATCCGTTCCATCCTCGCCGGAAGAGTCCAGCCCAAATCGGTCACCGGCGATCAAGCCATCTATCAAATTGCCGAAATCTCTTTTCGCATGCGTAATCCCCTCCCCGCGGTAAACTCAAATCCTGGGCCAAACTGATGCTCGCGGTTTTCGCAAAGTCCATGTGGTGCGCAGTATTTTTGTGCGGCGTATGGGCGGGTATTTTTCTTTACAGCGCCGAAGCATGCCCACCGCCGCAATCGCGCATCGAAGATCGCATCAACCAGCCCGAAAATCCCAAGAAAAAAGCCCCCAAAGTCCCCAAGCGCACTGTCTGGAATCTCGACGGCGGCGCTTTTTTCGTCACTGATGGTCACCTCGAGAATGGTTCCTGTTTCCGCCTCTCCGGAGGCGCCACCGCTCCCGATTTCTTCGATGGACTGCGCCGCGTGGACACCGACGACGGCACAGCTTACTTCCGCCATGACAAACCCGTCACCGAATTCCCGGACGAACTTCTCGTAACTTTTCATCTGCGCGATTCTCCGTGTTCGGGCGATTTGAAGGACACTGCTGTCCGCCCGCCACTCACTCCAGAAATCATCGGCGCGTTGCGCCTGCATTTTTACTGGAAAGACGGCATCGTGCTTCGCCCCGTCGAGGGCAGCAAACGCACCACCGCCAGCGTGACGCGTCTGATGCCCTTCGCCAAGCAAGCCGCCGACGAACTCGCTCCGCGATTTCAATGGAATTATACGTTTACGATTCAGAGCGCGGGTGTTCCCCTAACCAACGACCTGGTACTCATCATCGAAAGCGAGGATCACAAAATCGCCGCTCGCACCGCCGCCCGCCTTTGATCGGCTGTCCGTGCCGCAGTGAATTACGCGCAAAAAATGACAAACAAATGCAAGACCTTCTGCCTTCCAGTTAATCCAAGGAGCTACCGGGAAACGCGATGGTTAATTTCTTGGTGCTCGCTTCCCATACTAAGACCGATGTACGATCCGCGCAGTCCTGCCATCCCTTTTTCGCGAGAAAGGATTCTTCACATGGTCTTGAAAGAGCTGACGCAAGCCAGCAATCGTTCTCAAGCCGGCGAACACGCGCTATGAAACGCAGCCGGCTTATCCTCCTGATCCTGGTTGTCGTTTTCGGGCTACTGGCCGCAGCAGCGGTCAGCATTCTGCACGATGGGCTTAGCGCAAAGGCCCAACCGAGCGCGCTCGAAACCGCCATCGCTCGCACCGCTCGCAAAATGGCCGCCCCGTCGTCCGCGCACAACCAGAAAAACCCAGTCGCGGACTCGCCTGCCGTGCAGCGCGAAGCCCGGCTACACTTCGCCGATCACTGCGCCATCTGCCACGGCAACGATGGGAGCGGAGACACCATGATCGGCCGCGGCCTATATCCCAAGCCGCCCGATCTTCGCGCAAATGCAACGCAAAATCTTAGCGACGGCGATATTTACTGGATCATCGAAAATGGAGTGCGCCTTACTGGCATGCCCGCATTCAGCGGCGGCTCTGAACACGGCGACGCCGATTCCAGTTGGAAGCTGGTTCACTTCATCCGGCACTTGCCTGCGCTTACCGCCGAAGAAAAGCTCGAAATGGAAAAGTACAATCCAAAGGGTCCGAATGACCGCGAGGAAGAACAGCAAGAGAATGATTTCCTGAACGGCGGCAATCCACCTTCGAATTCGGAGCGGCATCATCACTAACTGGGTCTTACGACAATTCAGCAACACATTGTCATCCTGAGTCGATCCGATAGGACCGCCGAAAGGATCTGAACTGAAGACATCTGTAAGGCGATGTGGGTTAAAATAACTGCAGGGAGCCAAGAATATGAAACTCCGCTGGATGGTACTTCTGTTTTCAGTCCTGCTCGCGCTACCAGCCTTTGCGCACGGCGACAAAAAACATGTCATCGGAACGATCGAAAAGATCAGCCCGGAATCGGTCATGGTCAAAACTCAAGACGGAAAATCAGTTGAGGTGAAGCTCGCGCCGACCACGGTATACGTCGCCAATGACGGTAAGCCCGCTAAATTTGCGGATGTAGCCGTTGGCCAGCGCGTGGTGATTCACGCGACGCCAAAGGGCACGGAGCTGATCGCCGACAAGCTGAAATTTGCTGCGGCTGGAACCACGGCAGCACCTGCGGCCGCTAGGTCGCGTTGATTCGCGTTGATACGTAGCAGCGGCAATCCCGCCGTCTTTGCTTACACCTTGGGCGGTCGTCGCTAGTGTCGCCTCATTCCACCAGCCGGCACGAATGTGTCTTGATCACGAGCCACACGCGCCTGCCCGTCGCGATCTCAAGCGTGCGTAGCGCCCCCGGCGTTACATGAACTAAAAACATTGCTCCGGCGTTAACGCGGCACACCACCGTCGCGCCGCGAACTTCCACCGAATCGATCGTTCCCTCCAGAATATTTCGCGCACTCAGTCCCCTGGGCCGTTGCGTCGCCAGCAAAATATCCCCGGCGCGGATCGCCACATGCACGCGATCTCCCACCGCCGCATAGCCCAACGGAAGTTCCAGCTCCGCGTCCGATCCCGTCACCCGGACGCGCATCACGCCATCGGCCTCGCGCAATTCCAGCACCGCCGCTGTCAGATAATTTTCAAAACCCGCCGTGTGCGCCAGGCGTTTGGTTCGTGGAGCATCGAGGACTGTGTGCGGCACGCCTTCGGAGACCACCCGGCCGCGGTCCAGAGCGATGACGCGTTCGCCCAAGGCATCCACTTCGTCGCGTTGATGCGTTACGTACAAAATCGGCAGCTTGTTGACGCGGTTCCACGCACGCAAATCATCCACAATGGATGATTTCAATTCCGCGTCCAAACCTTTCAATGGTTCATCCAATAGCACCGCGCGCGGAGAAGGCGCAAGCGCCCGGGCCAACGCCACGCGTTGCGCTTCGCCCCCGGAGATTTCTCCTGGTTTGCGCAGCGCCAGGCGTGCCACGCCAAATACTTCCAACAGGTAATAGACCGCCGCCTTTCGTTCTTCCGTTCCGGCATTGGGCAATCCAAAACCTGTGTTTTCTTCCACGGTCAAATGTGGAAAAAGCGCGGGCGATTGAAAAAGATAAGCGATGTTGCGTTTTTGTGCTGAAAGAAAAATTCCGCCAGTGGAATCTTGCAGCACTTTCTCACCAAGCATCACTCGCGCTTCCAGCGGTTTCAACAATCCAGCGATGCAATCGAGCAGCGTGGATTTTCCGGCGCCCGACGGCCCAAACAAAATGGTGATGCCTGGGCCGATCTGAAAATCCACATGCAGTTCGAACGCTCCGCGATGGTGGCCCGTCCGTGTAAATCGCAAGCGCGCCGCAAGCGTTCCGTTTGCGTTTTGCCTCGGCGATGGATCACTCACCGCGCACCACCGGCCACGGCGACCACACCCGCCGATTGACGGCGTAAATCGTGGACAAAACCGCGAACGAAATCAGCAGCAGCGCGATCGCCGTGCGGTTCGCTGCGCCGTACTCAAGCGATTGCACGTGATCGTAAATATCAATGGATACGGTACGAGTAATTCCCGGAATATTTCCACCGACCATCAAAACGACCCCAAATTCGCCCAGCGTGTGCGTGAAACTCAACACCGTCGCAGTGATTAAGCCTGGAACCGAAAGGGGCAGAATGATTTCGCGGAACGTACGCCATCGTCCCGCGCCCAACACCGCGGCTGCGTCCAGAAGCCGCGCGTCAACGCTTTCGAACGCCGCGACCAGCGGCTGTACGGCAAACGGCAAACTATACAAGACCGACGCCACAACCAGTCCGAAAAACGTAAACGCCAAGGTATGGCCAAACAACGCGACCCACAATTTCCCTATGGGCCCGTTCCCTCCCATCGCCAGCAGCAGATAAAATCCCAGCACTGTCGGCGGCAGCACTAATGGCAGGGCGACGATACTCTCCAGCAAAAATTTCCCGCGCCATTTTGTTTGCGCCAGCCAGTACGCGAGCGGCATTCCGATCAACAACAAAATCGCCGCCGCACTCGCAGCCAGTCGCACCGACAGCCACAATGCTTCCATTTTCGAATCAACCTCGAAGTTTTCTGCCGTCCGAATCCACTACCGCGCTGGCGGCGGCTCGAACCCGTATTTTGCCAATATTTCGCGGCCTGGCCCGTGCGTCGCAAACGTTACGAATTCCTCCACGGACGGCCTCTCCTTCGCCGATTTCAGCACCACGACGGTCTGCTCAATCCGCGGATACAATTCCGCGGGAATCATCCATTTCTTGCCGCCTTGCAAAGCCGGTGACAGCGTCAGTGAATACGCGATGATTCCCGCCTCCGCGTTTCCGGACTGCACAAACTGCGCCGCTTGCGAAATATTCTCTCCAAACACCAGCTTTGTCTTAATCGCATCGTAAATTCCTGCTTTTTGTAACGCCGCTACGGCCGCTTTTCCGTAAGGCGCATGCGCCGGGTTCGCGATTGCAATCTTTTTTACGGCCGGATCCCGCAGGCACTGCCATCTGTCCAACTCCGGATTGCATTTGGCGTTGGCCGGCATCCACAAAACAATTTTGCCGATGCCATAAATGGCTGCACTGTGCGGCTCGGCGAATCCAGACTCCTCAAGCTTTCTTGGATATTCGTTGTCCGCGGAAAAAAACACATCCAGCGGCGACCCGTTCTCAATCTGCGCATAGAAATTTCCACTCGAACCGTATGCGACGTCAACGCTCGTTCCGGTTTGAGCTTCGAAGGCTGTGACAATTTCTGGCATCGCACTCTGCAAATCGGCAGCCGCCGCAACACGAACCGTTTTCTTCTGTGCGAAGTTCGCCTGCACCAAACAGCCCGCTGCAAATATCATCAGCGACGTTTTGCGGAATATTCTCTTGAGCGCCATTTTGTTTCAGACTTGCGACCTTCTTACACGCGCAGAATCATTACTTCGGTGGACTTAATCAGCGCCGCTGCGCGTTCGCCAGGCTTCAGCCGCATCTCCTTTGCGGCATCTGCCGTGATGATGGATGTGATGTGCTGTTCGCCGATCGCAAGCGTCACTTGCGCAAGAATCCCGCTGTACTTGATGGCTACGACGCGCCCAATCAGCTGATTCCGTCCGCTGATTTTGCGAAATTGTCCCCGCCGCAAACCGATCTCTCCACGTTCCAGTTTTTTTGGGATCAGACGGTCGATTTCGCTTTCCGGCACGCGGTGATGCCCGCCTGGAGTCTTCGCAGTCTTTATCTTTCCGCGGTAAATCCACTGCTTCAATGTCGGATAACTGACGCCCAGAATATTGGCGGCTTCGCGTGGAGCTAGCAGTCGTTGCACGGCGCAACCTCGTCTCTACCCACTATATTCGACTGGAAGCGCTATTTCAATACGATTCAATACGTTTTCATTCAATCCACAAAAGTACGGCGTTCCCCTTGCGCGCCGCGCCATCATAGAAGCTCCGCAGCTGCACGAAGTATTCCTTCAACTCTTCCGTATCGTGCTTCGCAACGTAGATTCCGGCTTTGTCCGCCGCAGTTGAGTCGAACTCGCGCGCTTTCTTCTCAATCGGAAACTCCTCGAGAGCGGCGGCAACGCTCCGTACCTGCGCCGGTGAAAGCGCTCTTGGCGGCCCGTAACCAGCGTCCGCTTCGTCGCCGCCGATTTCTTCGCCGCCCAAAATTGCGTCTCCCAGAGCCGTGCCGTCCGAGCCTTCCACCTTCCCAGTTAACATGAAATGCAAGCAGTGCCATGATTTGTGCAGATCAAGTTCCTCGCTTGCCGCTCTTCCGGCTGACTGCGGCCCTCCCGGAGGTACCTTCGCCAGCTCTTTTTTCATCTGCACCGCCTGCTTCATCAGCTTCATCATTTCCTGCTGTATTTCCGCCTGTTCTTCGCGCGACAGCACTTTTTGTTGTTGTCTGAGTTCAAGCATCTTTTGTACGACGGGCGATTGCTGCAGCGTTTCGCGCAGCGTCGCAAACCCCGCAGAGTCACCTGGTCGTTGCGCCCCTGCAAGCGCGCGTACCATCTCTCCAGGATTTTTCTTGTATTTTGCGAGATCGAATTCCGACACCTGCCGCAGCTTCCCGATCATGCTCATGAGCCACCTCGTTTGCCGCCTGCTCCTACTGCTAGCGTGGCGTGCTAGTTGCGCAGAGGCTTGCCGGTTTTCAAGGTATGCGCGATGCGTTCCTGCGTTTTCTTTTCTCCGCACAACGAAACGAAGGCCTCGCGCTCCAAATCCAGAATATACTGTTCGCTGACCATCTGTGGCGAAGTCAGCGGTCCTCCCGCAAGAATATTCGCCAGTTTGCGCGCCACTACTGCGTCGTATTCCGAAGCATATCCGCCGCGAACCAGCAGGTGGATCGCCAGCTTCGCGCCGGAAAGAAATTGGTCGCCCAGCACTTTGATTTGCGTGCTTCGCGTGCCTTCCTGCCAACTCGCCGCAAGCGGCTTCCATCCCGATCGCGCCAGTCCTAGCGCAGTTTCTTTCGCGTCGGCCACCAAGCGCTGTGTATTCATCGAGTAGCGATCCTCGCGCCGGAAATATCCCAGCTCTCGGCATTCCTCGGCGCTGGTTCCGACTTTCGCCATCGCCACGTTTTCAAACACCGGCCTCAGCGCATGAAACAAATCCAAATCTTCGCCGCCCGCCGCGTGTTCGTTCGCGCGGATCAGCATCTCTTTTGTGCCGCCGCCTCCAGGAATTAGTCCTACCCCCGTTTCCACCAATCCCACGTACGCTTCCGCGGCGGAGTGAATGCTCGCGGCGTGCAAACTGATTTCGCAACCGCCGCCCAGCGCCATGCCCTGCGGCGCCGCCACCACTGGTTTTTTTGCATACTTGATCGCCAGATTCGCATTCTGGAATTGCTTCACCGCCATGTGCAGCTCGTCCCATTCCTGCTCTTGCGCGCCGACCAGCAGCAGCATCAAGTTCGCGCCAACCGAAAAATTCACAGCCTGGTTGGCAATCACCATGGCCTCGAAATCCGTCTCCAGCCGCTTCAGCCCTTTGTGAATCATCGCGATCAAATCAGCGCCAATGGCATTCATCTTGGCGTGAAATTCGCAGCACACCACGCCATCACCCAAGTCGATCAGACTCGCACCGGAGTTACGCTCGACTTCGCGACCCGCTTCCTTCAACGGTTTCAGAATAATAATTCCAGCGGGCTCTTCGACTTTCTTCACGCCCGCCGCGCTCAAATCGAAAACCGTCGTCGTCCCTTTTTCCGATTGGTAAAAACTTTTGCGGCCGCTCGCCAAAACTTTCTCGATCAGCGCCGGCAGCTCCCGCCCTTCTTTCTGCACCTGTGCGGCAAACGCATCGAGACCAAGGGCATCCATCATTTCGAATGGACCGAGTTCCCAGCCAAATCCCCAACGCATCGCGCGGTCCACGTCCACAATGTTGTCTGATATTTCCGGCACGCGTCGCGTGGCATACAAACAAGTCTCCGACAACGCGCCCCACAAAAATTGTTGTGCCTTGTCGCCCTTTTGCCCTTCCAGAATCGGTCCCACCAGCGCGCGTAATCGTTGCCTGGTATCGTCGATGGTTTTGCCAGCTTCGAGCGATCCGAATCGCACTTTCTGCCGCGCGCGATACTCCATCGTGTGCACGTCCAGCGTCAGAATTTCTTTTGCGCCTTCGCCTTTTAGTTTTTTGTAAAATCCCTGGCCGGTTTTGTCACCCAACCAACCACGCCGCGCCATTTCTTCCACCAGCACAGGCACTTTATAGCGTTCGCGCGATTCGTCATTCGGTGCGGTCTCATAAATGTTTTTCACCACGTGAACGAGCACGTCCAAACCGACGATATCCGCGGTTCGAAACGTCGCCGACTTTGGCCAGCCCACCGCCGGCCCGGTGCACGCATCCACTTCTTCCAGCGTCATGCCGAGTTCGCCCATCAGCCGCAGCGCATTCAGCATCGAAAAGGTGCCGATGCGATTGGCGATAAAATTCGGCGTGTCTTTCGCCACCACCACGCCCTTGCCCAGCCTGCGATCGCAGAAATCCGTCAGCGTTTCCACCACTGCCGGCACAGTCTTCGGACCGGGAATAATTTCCACCAACTTCAAATAGCGCGGCGGGTTAAAAAAGTGCGTTCCTGCCCAGTGCTGCTGAAATTCTTCCGGCAATCCCTCGGCGATCAGGTGCACGGGCAGGCCGGAAGTATTGGTAGTGACAAACGCTCCCGGTTTTCGGAATTGCGCCACGCGCGCCAGCAAGTTGCGCTTGATTTCTAGATTCTCCGCAACCACCTCGATGATCCAATCCGCTTCCGCGCATCGCCCCAAATCATCCTCAAAATTTCCAATCGAAATTTTGTCGGCCAACGAAGCGCTAAAAAATGCCGCAGGGCACGATTTCTTCGCGGCTTCAATTCCGTTACGCGCGAACCGATTTCGCTCCGACGCGGGCGCTCCCGGCTTCAAGTCGGGCGGCACAATATCCAGCAGCACGCATGGCAACCCGGCATTGGCAAAGTGAGCGGCAATCCGCGCGCCCATCGTGCCGGCGCCCAGCACCACTGCTTTTTGTATGGAAATTTTCATTTGAACGCTTTCGGCTGCGAATTGGACCGCGACCGCGATGCTCGGACGGGCCAGGGTTTGTACTTACAAACCCCGAGGTCAAGAGGTTACAAAACCAGCAACGCGCGGTCAAACCTTCGCAATGCCGCCACGCACGGCTTAAAATAGAATCTCATGCTGGATCGTAAGGTAAGTGAAGCCCTGGAATGGCTGCGCCTCGCGAAAGATAAGCTTCGCGAATTTGCCTATGGCGACGACGCCGAGCGTACTGCGCGCCCGAAAATTGGCTTGGCGCTGGCCGGAGGGTTTGCGCGCGGCATCGCGCACATCGGCGTGCTGCGCGCGTTCCGCGATGCAGGTATTCCGATTGACTGCGTCGCCGGCACCAGTGTGGGCGCTCTGATCGGCGCCGGCTTTTGCTCCGGAGTGTCACTCGAAAAAATGCAGGAGATCGGCCAGGCCACGACGTTCGCGGATTTTGGCCGCTGGACTCCGTCCTGGCTCGGTCTCGCGACCAACCAACGCATGGAAAAATATCTCGCGCGCATGACGCCCGCCACGACCTTCGCCGAATTAAAAACGCCTCTCGCCATCAGTGCGACGGATATCAATGCTGGCGTGACGATTTACTATCTGAACGGTTCTCTTGCCACACCGTTGCGCGCTTCCTGCGCTTACCCCGGATTATTCGTTCCGATTCAATACGAGGGCCGCACCCTGGTGGACGGATTTCTCACCGCTCCAGTCCCAGTCGAAGGCGCGCTCATTCAGGGCGCCGATATCGTCATCGCGGTCTATCTCGAAGCCGGTGGAATCGAAAATCCGCGCACTGCGGTGGACATTATCAGCCGCTCTTTCAACATCATTCAAAAGCACACCGACCTCACCTGGCGGCAACAGGCCAATGTGATTATCGAGCCCGACGTTTCCTCTTTTGCGTGGGATGATTTTACCAAGACGCCGGAATTGGTCGCCGCCGGAGAAGCCGCCGCCATGAACGCCCTTCCAGAAATTGTCGCCTTCCTGCGCGGGAAGAAAAAAGATTCCGCAGCTTAGTCGGCCAATCGCATCAACCGCCGGAATTCTTGCCGGCAACGCGCGTTTCGACCGCTACCGGCTGGCCTTCGCCTTTGCCGCGCTGCGTCAGCCATCCTGCCAGCCCTTCGGAAAAACGCTGCGGCGTAAGCCGAAAGCTCGCTTCCACTTCTCCGTCGCCAATCGGCAGTGTGTCGTCAAACTCCGCAGCGTTGGTGAAGTTGCGCATGCAGAATTGGTCCAGCCATTCCAACGGACAAGCGCGCCGCTCTCCCCGAACCAACACATCCACCAGAAACTTTTGCGCATACATGGCATCAGTCTAGCATCCGTGGAAAAGGGGCGTGCGCATGGGAAGCTCTTGGCTCATCGCCGCCTGCTGTCCAGAAGCACGTGCCAGCGTCTAAAGTTGTTAAGATTGCTGAGGGAGCATTTCTTGTGAGAATTCGACTCGCCGCAGCCTTTTTAGTAGCTCCATTTATTGCGATGGTCGCAGCGCCGCTGAGCCGCGCACAGGCGGCAAATTCACCGCTGCTTCAGGTCGAGGCTTGGCGGAAAGCCGTGCTGGCGGGAGAATCCGGCACCCTGGCTTCGATGTACGCGGACTCGGCAAAGATTATTGGTCCCAGCAAGGCAACGTCGAATTTGCAGAGCGAACTTAGCTATTGGAACTCGTGGAAATCCCGTGGCCTCAAGAGTCTTTCCGCCGAAGTGCAATCACAGCAGGAACCACAGCCCGGCTATCACGTGCTGTCGATGCAGTTGACTCTTGGCGTTGCGCAAAATGGCGGCACAAAAAAATATTACGTGACCGTTGGCCAGGGCTATGTCGTGCAGGGCGCCACATGGAAAATCGCTGCCGAGCAGCGCGAAGCGGAGACCCGGCTCAAAGCGCCTGCACCCGCGGAGCGAAAAGATCTCTATCCGGCCGATGTTGACGCTCACAAAGAAATATCCGAAGCGCTGGCGACCGCTGCGAAGTCACACAAACGGGTTCTGCTCATTTTCGGAGGGAACTGGTGCTACGACTGCCACGTCTTGGATGAAGCCTTCCACCTTCCCGAGATCGCGCCGACCCTCAATCGCAATTTTGTCGTCGCGCACATTGACATCGGCGAGTACAACAAAAATCTGGACGTCGCGAAAAAATATGAAGTTCCACTCGAGCGTGGCGTTCCCGCGGCTGCTGTCCTCGATAGTGACGGCAAACTCTTATTCAGCCAAAAAAATCAGGAGTTTGAGAAAGCCCGCTCCCTCGCTCCAGACGATATTATTGCCTTCCTCAACAAGTGGAAGCCCGTTGTGCACTGACCTTGGCGCAGCAAGTCACAAAATCGAGGTAATTTCCGGATCGATCGCGACGTGCGTGGCGTTTTCTCCATTGATGGAATATTTTTCGCCGCCCGCTTCAGTGAAGTGGAAAAACCGGCTGATGTGATAGTCCTCATCGAAAATCGAAAACAGCTTTTCAGTTTCTTCTTTCGAGAATTCAAATGCCGAGAGCGGTACCGGTTCTCCCGGTTTCGCCGCAATTGTGGCGTACACACGATAGAGTTCTTGCAAGCTCAACATGGGAGCACGGCGCACGGACTCGGCGGTCATTGGCGCCACCTTTCTCTCGCTGTTCGCTATCGCTATTCTACACCCGCCAGACACTTCGCTTAGCGGCCAAAGCACTTTGTCAATCCGTTCTGAATCCACTATCATTTTGAGCGGAAACCAATTTCAGCCCGCGAGCACCAACGATTATTTGCAAAGGGAGAACTTCACATGGCAATCGCCGTCGGACAAACTGCCCCGGATTTCAGTTTGAAGGATCAGTACGACAAGGAAGTGAAAGTTTCCGATTTCAAGGGAAAGAAAAATGTGGTGCTGGTGTTTTATCCACTCGACTGGAGCCCTACCTGTACCAAGGAGCACGTTTGCTTCGTGAACGACATGAAGCGGTTCGAAACGCTGGACGCGGAAGTCCTCGGCGTCAGCGTGGATAGCACCTGGTCCCACAAAGCCTACGCCGAAAAAATGGGAATCAAGTATTCTCTGTTGGCGGATTTTAATCCGCGCGGCGCCATGGCCGATAAATACGGCGTGTACCTCGCCGACAAAGGCATCACCGGCCGCGCCGTCATCATCGTGAATAAAGACGGAAAAGTCGCTTGGGTAAAAAATTACGACATTCCAGTCGTGCCCGACGTCACCGAAGTAGCCTCGGCTCTGCAACAAGTGAAAACCGTCAGCGCGTAATTGTTTTTCAATCGTTCTGCTTGGATTTCCGGCTTATGTAGCGGCGGGTTTATCCCGCCGCTCTTTTTTGTGCATTTCGATCCTCATAACCCAACCTTCTTTCCGACCAAGCAAAATTCTTCGTCGCATTGCCCCTTATGTAGCGACCGCCTTCAGGCGGCCGTTTTTGGACGCCGAATTTGTCGCGGACGACAGCAATCTCGACTACGCCGCGGTAGAAATCGTATTCAGCAGCCACGGCCCCGCCACCCACAGAATCAGCGTTAGTATGCCGCCAACCAGCAATTGCCAGCGTATTGGGTTTGCACGCACGGCAGAATACGCCGCCGCAAGTCCTGGAATGAAACCGAACCAGATAGCGCCGATCATAACGGTGTTTTCGGCCCAATCAGGCGGGAGTAGTCTTGTGGCTTGAGACGATAGCCACTCTGCGTGAACTCCGGGAAACCGCAGCAGCAGGCCAACAGAAATATTCACGAGCAGAAAAATTGCGAACGGATCACGCGGTTTCTTACCACTCGATTCGCCAGGAAGAGCGAACGGTTCGTGTTCCGAAGGCAACAATGCCAACCAACCCAGAACGATCGGCGCTGCCGCGGCCGCCAGCAGCAGAACCAACAACACCAGTGCCACGCGCCCATCCAGCGTAAGAAAAATCAGCGACGTCAAGCGAATGTCAGCCATCTCGACAATCTACACAAAAACTCGCCCAACAAAAACCTGTCGGGCAGCACTTCTCGCTGCCTTTAACAGCGAATCAGTTCCTCATGTAACGGGGGCTTTATGCCGCCGTCCTTTTTTTCCCGTTGTGGTGGCCAGTCTGTAGACCGTCTCGTCCCGTCGGCGGCCTGTTGCGCACAGCCCTCGCCACTATTTTGTCGCTGCTGGAACAGAGCTTGAAGAATTAGAGAGTGACCGCAGAAACAACACCAATTGCCACCGCTGTTCTTCCGTCAAGCGCTTCCTGAACGCCGGCATCGGCCGGTGCCCTTCACTGATTTTGTAAAACAATTCTCCATCGCTGACCGAATTCATATGCGCCGCATCCGTAAGATCCTTGGGTAATGGATCGTACATCCTGCCCTGAGGCCCGTCGCCCTTGCCCGTGTCCCCATGGCACTCCGCGCATTTATCCAGATACAGTTTGTGCGTGCCAGACAAGTCTGCCTGCGATGCCTTCAGCGGATTCACAACGTGTTTTGCCGCCTCGGGCACAATCCACGGCCCTGGATGAAAATACGCATACACTGCTGACCCTGCCGCAACCAGCAGCAGCGCGACGAACAACACGAGATTCACGGGAGATTTTCTGCGCGGCATGATTGTCATAGCAGAAGAAAGCGTTCGCACAATACTATACACAGGAAAAATCCCCGGCGAACGCGATGAAGCTACGCGGGGCGGAGTGTGAGCCAGAGTAGTTCGAAGTTGAAGCCAAGGATGGCGGCGGCAACGGTCCAGGCCAGTATCGACGTGAAGCGAGAATTGGCAAACGCGCCCATTTTTGCGCGGTCGTTCGTGAACTGCACCAGCGGAATGACCGCGAACGGAAGTTGAAAGCTGAGAACGACTTGGCTGAGGATGAGCAGCGAAGTGACTTTGCCTTCGCCATATAAGCCGATGACGATGACCGCCGGTACGATGGCCATGACCCGCGTAATCAGCCGTCGCAGCCAGGGCCTAAGCCGCAAATTGAGAAACCCTTCCATGACAATCTGTCCAGCCAGCGTGCCAGTCAGAGTGGAGTTCTGCCCCGAAGCCAGCAGCGCGCAGGCGAACAGCGTGCTCGCCAGACTTGCTCCGAGCACTGGTGTAAGCAATTTGTAGGCATCGGCGATTTCCGCAACATTATGCAGCCCACGAGTATGAAACGCGGCCGCACCCAGCACCAGAATCGCGGCGTTCACGAACAGCGCGAAACCCAGGGCCAGCGTGGAATCAAACGTGGCGTAGCGGATTGCCTCGCGCTTGCCGGAGGCATCCGTCGCAAACGCGCGCGTCTGCACAATGCTCGAATGAAGATACAGATTGTGCGGCATCACCGTCGCGCCAAGGATTCCAATGGCAATGTATAGCATTTCTCGATTGCGCAGAATTTCCAGGCGTGGAATGAATCCGACGGCTGCTTCACGCCAGATCGGCTGCGCAAAAAAGATTTCGTACGCGAAACACAAAGCAATGCTCGCGATCAGCGTGATCACGAACGCTTCGATCAACCGGAAGCCGCGCCCCTGCAATGCCAGCACGATCAGCACGTCCAGCGCAGTGATCAGCACGCCGGCAAGCAAGGGAAGCCCAAAAAGTAGCTTCAAAGCGACCGCGGAGCCCAGCACTTCGGCAAGGTCGCAGGCCGCGATGGCAATTTCACAAACGATCCAAAGTCCGATGGCGACGGGGCGCGAATACGATTCGCGGCAAGCCTGCGCCAGATCCCGCCCCGTGACGATTCCCAGCTTCGCCGAAAGCGCCTGCAGAATCATCGCCATGACATTGCTGATCAGGATCACGCTCAGCAATGTGTAGCCAAATTTCGCGCCGCCCCCGATGTCCGTGGCCCAGTTTCCGGGGTCCATATAGCCGACCGCTACCAGGTAACCGGGTCCGGCAAACGCCAGCACTTTCTTGAACCAACCAATTCCCGCATGGATAGGGATTGTCCGGTGGGATTCTGGAAGCGATGGCAGTTGCGAGATTCTTGCGCGGGCGGCGGCCGCCGGGGCGGTCGCGGATTCCGCCGCGACAGACGGTTCAGTGTCCAGGAGAGGTTCGGTCGAGCGCGTCATCTGCAGTTAACTATGGTTAATTCCCAACCTAAACTAACTTTAATGCTGTCGCATGTCAATAGAAGTTTTTCTGCATGTTGCGCGTCTGGAGTCGCGGGTGTGGTACTTTGGAATACGGAATTTAGGGGAGACGCGCATGGACGAGAAACAACAGCAGCCACAGCCGGGACAAATGCAGATCAAGGCCGACGAAAAAGAACTGCAAGGCCTCTACAGCAATTTGATGATGATTCATCACAACGTCGAGGAATTCACGCTGAATTTTGTCTATATTTTCCCCAACGGAACTCAGGGCAAGTTGCTAAGTAGCGTAATCGTGAGCCCGGGCCACGCGAAACGCATCTGGCGGGCGCTCGGCGAAAACATTTCGCGCTACGAAGCGCAGTTCGGCCCCATCAAGGAGGCGCCGGAAGGGACCAACATCGCGGCTCCAGTAGGATTTGTGCAGTAAAAGGTAAAAGCACAAAGTAGAAAGTTAAAGAAATAAGACCGGAATTTTGCCGCATCCAGCGTTAGCGACAAGCTGAATTTTCGTGCTAAAATTCCCGAGTTGCTTCGGAACGGGCCTGTAGCTCAGGTGGCTAGAGCGCGCCCCTGATAAGGGCGAGGTCGGTGGTTCAAGTCCACCCAGGCCCACCATTCAAATCACCAATATATACGCGGCGATTCTCACTTTCCCCTTCCAGGGGACTTGTCATCAAAAAACCGTTTTGCCAAAAATTTGCCAAAAGTCGAGTGGGCCATAGATCCCGTAATCCGGGGCGTTCCGTTGCGCGACCCGCATGAAACATCCAAAATCGGCTAGGCATTGTCGAGATTGCTGGCTTGTCATGTCGAAAGACGTGCAAGGCAGTGCAAGACACTGCAAGGCTGGGGAAGGAGTGGGAAATCATTTTTAGTCAGTTTGCGGAGGCGTGGTTCATTTGGTTAGAACGCCTGCCAGTCACGCAGGAGGTCGCGGGTTCGAGTCGCGTCGCTCGCCCCAATGCTGTTTGAACGCCCACACATTTTTTGAATGATTAAGTTTTTACGGCACGCACTGAAGTCCAGAGCGCACCTCGATTGATCCAATCAGGGTAGACCTTGAGCATTTGGTCATAGAGTTCCTGCGCGGTCGTCGTCTGCATCGCGAGGCGCTCGAAATCGCGTATATACTGCCGCGTTTCTCCAATGATCCTAGGGCTATCATCGTTCCCGACGCGCTTATGTCCGGCGATCACGGCGCGTGGGTTAAGCGACTCCATTTTATCGAGAGCAGCAATCCACTCTTGGCGCTTCTGGTGATCGGGCGACTCTGACAGATGTAGGTGATCGCCGTTGTAGGCGGCATCACCCGCTACGATCAAACCGATGGACGGAACATGAAGGCAGGTCGTGTTAGCAGTATCGGTGAATCCGAGTGGCACACTGACTAAATCGTGGCCTTCCAGGTTAATGACGTTTCCGGTCAGTTCTTCGGCGATTGCAAGGTGGCTGGAAATCTGGCCGGGAAAACGCGAATTCCAAAACGTAGCGAGAGACTCTGGCGATGCCTGCTGGCGCATAACCTTAATCACATCCGGCCGTGCGACAAAGCGGGCACCTGGAAATCGCTCCAGAACTGTACTGGTGCCAAAGAAATGGTCGCCATGTCCATGGGTGGCGTAGATCGTCGTCAGATTCTTTCCGCGCGCCGCAACCCAATTCGCCAGGGCGCGAGCCTGCTCGACCGTAATAGGAGTGTCGACCAGGACAGCGTCGCGCTCGCCAGAAATAAGCGTTGACGAAATAGGCGGCCACGGCCGCTCTTTTGCACCTGGAGGCAAATCGCCCGTGATAGCGGGTATGCTGGGCGCCAGAAACACGTCCCACCTCAGGGATATATTTTGAGTTGTACGTCCGGAGTTGGAGG
>WNFR01000140.1_pt1 | contig 68575 bp, 62 predicted proteins | sample 5400221 | NCBI WGS metagenome assembly WNFR01 (sample SAMN13153357, study PRJNA577476) | soil metagenome | isolation source: 40 cm soil under Madrone tree | place: USA:California | collected 2016-06-14
CGCGGAGATGATAAGCGCGCAGGAGGCTTACCGCATTGGACTCGTCAACGAAATCGTGCCGGCAGCGGATCTGCTCACGCGTGCCGAGGCAATCTTAAGGAGAATCGCGTCGAACGCCCCCATGGCGGTAAAGTTCGCGCTCACCGCAGTGAACAAGGGACTGGAGACGAGCCAGGACGAGGGCCTGCTGCTCGAGGCATCCTATTTTGGCCTCTGCGCCGGAACGGAAGACAAGAAGGAGGGCACGTCCGCCTTCCTCGAAAAGCGCGCACCCCAGTTCCGTGGCCGCTAAAGAAATGCTCATGACGACTCAGGAGACACCGATGGCAAGCGATAACATTTTCTCCGGACTCAAAGTGGTGGACCTGGCGAGTTTCATCGCCGGCCCGAGTGCCGCTGTGATCCTGTCGGACTTCGGCGCCGACGTCATTAAAGTGGAACCACCCTCCGGAGATACCTGGAGAGTCGGGCACAAAATTCCGCCGCAGCCGCAAGCCAGCGATGCCTATCCCTGGCACTTGGCTAACCGCAACAAGCGGGGGATCACGCTCGATCTGAAATCGCCGAATGCTCGGCAGGTTCTCGAGCGCCTGGTTGAGTGGGCGGACGTGTTCATCGTCAACACACCGCATCCCGCACGTAAGCGGCTAAACCTCGAATACGACGATGTCGCGAAATGGAATCCGCGGCTGATTTACGCAGATCTCACCGGTTTCGGCGAAAAAGGGCCCGATGCCGATCTTCCAGGCTTCGACATCACCGCCTACTGGGCCCGAAGCGGCTTATTGTCCATGACGCGCGACGCCGGGGCGCCGCCGACTTGGCCGGTGGCCGGCAGCGGTGACAATGCCACCGCCGTGGGCCTGTACTCCGCGATCGTGACGGCGCTGTATCGTCGCGAGCGCACCGGCAAGGGATCCTATGTCACCACGTCGCTGCTCGCGCAAGGTGTCTGGTCGGCAAGCGTTTCGATTCAGGCTGCTCTGTGCGGAGCCAACTTCTACGGGCTGCACGACCGAATGCATCCCGCCAACGCGGCACTCAACGTGTATCGCGCGTCGGATGACACCTGGTTTGTGCTCATCGTCACACCTGACAAATTGGCCGCGGTGGCAAAAGCCATCGGTCGCGCGGATCTGCTGACAGATCCGCGATTTTCCGATCCGGCCAAACTGATGCAGAACATGCCACAGCTGGCCGAAATCCTCGACCAAGTCTTCGCTGCTCAGCCGATGACGCATTGGTACCAGGTCTTCAATGGCGTTCACGTCACATTCGGCGCCGTGCGAGGACCACAGGAAGTCACCGAGGATCCACAGCTGCGGTTGAATGACATTGTCGTGCCGCTCGACGGCGCAGGCGGCAAGCTGGGCACGACGATCAGCAGTCCGATTCAAGTGCATGGCATCACCAAGGTGCCGGCGAGGCGCGCCCCGGCGCTGGGAGAACACAATGAGGAGATCCTCAAGCAACTCGGGTTCAGCGCGAGTGAAATCGATGCATTGCACGCGAGCGGCACTGTCCCGAAGGCAAAGGAGCCGGCGCGAGCGACAGTCGGCTAGGTGGCTCGCCGACTACGAATATTGAGAGCGCCGGCGGACACTCGGGCATTTCGGCAACGGATCACAAGGCGATGAGGTGACCATGAAGGTGGATGCGGAAATCGGAGTACTTCGGCGCGTTACGGCCGCACGCATGCCTTTGGAAGCAGCGAACCCACACGCGTTTCATTGGATTTGAATTTAATCAAAAGGAGAGCTGACTATGTCAACCACTAAGCCGATTCGCCGCGTCACGATCATCGGCACTGGCGTCATTGGCGCGAGCTGGGCGGCGCTGTACCTCGCCAAAGGCCTGGAAGTCGTGGCGACCGATATCGCGCCGAATGCAGAGGCCGCCCTGAAACAATTCGTGGAGGCGGCGTGGCCGGCCCTCAAGAGGTTGGGCCTTGCGCCTGGCGCGTCACAATCCAAATTGTCGTTCACGCCGAAAATGGAGGCCGCCGTAAGCGGTGCGGATCTCGTCCAGGAAAACGGTCCGGAGCGCCTCGACTTCAAGCAAAAGCTCTATGGGCAGCTGGATGACCTGGTGCCGGCGGAAGTGCTCATCGCGTCGAGCTCGTCCGGGCTCACGATGAGCGAGATTCAATTGGGCTGCAGATCTCATCCCGAGCGTTGCGTCATCGGCCATCCGTTCAATCCGCCCCATCTCGTTCCACTGGTCGAAATCGTTGGCGGCGCCAAGACCTCCGAAGAAACGATCGAGCGGGTCGCGGAATTCTACAAGAGCATTGGAAGGCGGACAGTTCGAGTCCGTAAGGAGATGCCGGGGCACGTCGCCAATCGTCTGCAGGCCGCCATCGCTCGGGAAGTCTACTATCTTGTTGCCGAAGGCGTCGTCAGCGCCGCCGATGTCGACACTGCGTTGTGCTGGGGACCGGGCCTGCGTTGGGGGCTCATGGGCAACATGCTCCTCAATCACCTCGGTGGCGGGAAAGGCGGCATCGAGCACTTTCTCGAGCAATTCACCCGTCCCATGACAGCCTGGTGGAAGTCTCTTGGAAATCCGGTGCTGACGCCCGAAGTGCAAAGGAAGCTCATCGACAGCGTTCATGCCGAAGTCGGGTCGCGCTCCATCGAGGAGCTGGCGGCCGAACGCGACGAAATGCTGCTCGGGCTGCTCGAGTTGCGCAGCGACGCGGAGAAAGCGCTTCGCGCGGACCGACAGGATGCCAAAGTCCGCTGATGTTCCCGGCACTTTCAGATGGTGAAAAAGCGAGCGCAAAAATGAGCGAGCCATTGGTCATTTCACAACAGCAAGACAATTCCTCGCTGCCGAAGGATCGCGGGACCAGAAGACCGCATGTCGTGATCATCGGCGGCGGCTTCGCCGGCATTGCGGCCGTCAAAGCATTGCGACATTGCGAAGCCGATGTCACGGTCATCGATCGTCGCAACCATCACATCTTCCAACCACTGTTGTACCAGGTGGCAACGGCAGTGCTCGCACCCGCCGATGTCGCCGCACCGATTCGGCAGCTGTCAGCGCGACAAAAAAACGTGTCCGTGCTGCTGGCTGAAGTCATTGGTGTCGACTTGGCATCCCGAACCGTCGAGATCAAGTATCCGGGCGCGGGGGACAAGAAGATTACCTTTGACTATTTGGTGGTGGCCGCGGGGGTGCAATCGAGTTATTTCGGCCATAACGAATTTGCGAAATATGCTCCTTGCCTGAAGACCATCACGGACGCGCAGGCAATACGCTCAAAAATCCTCAGGGCATATGAATTGGCCGAATTCACTGACGACGAGGACGAACGGCGGCGGCTGATGACATTCGTTCTGGTTGGGGCGGGGCCGACCGGCGTGGAATTGGCGGCATCGATCGCGCAAATGGCCAAAACTACCTTGCGCGCTAACTTTCGGCGGATCGATCCTGCCACTACGTCGATCGTTTTGCTCGATGGCGCGAAGCGCGTTCTCCCGAGCTTCGCCGAATCCTCCTCAGCAAAGGCGGCCCAACGCCTGGCCAAGCTCGGAGTGAAAGTAATCACCAACGCGATGGTCGAACACATCGATGATCAGGGCGTGACGGTCGGCGGAAAGAGGATCGATAGCGGCACGGTCTTGTGGACAGCAGGCGTCTCGCCGTCGCCGATCGTCAAGATGCTCGGCGTAGCGACCGACCGAGTTGGCCGGGCATGCGTCGGCCCATTTTTGAACGTCGCCGATTCTCGCGGGATATTCGTCGTCGGCGATGCCGCGACCTTGATACAGGACGGCCGACCGTTGCCGGGAGTGGCGCAGGTCGCAATCCAGCAAGGCCGGTACGTCGGAGGGTGGATCGCCAGAGAGCTCGGCGGCGGTAAACCGCCTCGTCCTTTCCGATACTTCGACAAGGGCAACATGGCGGTGATCGGCAAGAATTTTGCCATCATGGAGTCAGGCCGGATCAGGCTCGCAGGAATGATTCCTTGGTTCATCTGGGCGTTTATTCACATCATGTTCCTGCCGCAGCTGCAAAACCGGCGCCGCGTGCAGAACCAATGGTTCTGGAGCTATTTCACCGGCCAGCGCAGCTCGCGTTTGGTCGATGAAGCACCGCGAATTTAACCCAAACACCGGAGTCCGACATTTGAGCAAACAAACCGATAGCGTGTCAGCAGCAGCCAGAGATCAGCTGATCAGGGTCATCATCAATGGCCGCGGGGATACAAGGAGACTTCCGGTCGGCTCAATTGCCGCGCACTTCCTATCACCGAAGTGATCTAAAGAAAGTTCGCAGCTCCATTACGTAGATTTCGGGAGCCTCGGCCGGTGCGAAATGGCCACCTTCGGGTAGCACGCTCCAATGGACTAGGTTCGCCGCACGTTCACAAGCCTTGCGCGGCAGGAGCACAATTTCCTCGGGATAAACGCCGATACCTGTAGGCACCTCGATGCGCGCCGGCGGCGCCGATCCTATGTAATTGTCGCCGGCAATTGCCCCCGTGCGGAACTCCTCGGCGTACAGTTGCATGGAGGAGGCGATGCTTTGCGTAAACCAATACAGGCAAACGTTCGTCAGCAAAAAGTCGCGTGTATAGCGCGAATAGAGATCGCCGTTGCAATCGCTCCAGCTCCGTCGTCGCTCCAACAGCCAAGCTGCGAGGCCGACGGGCGAATCGTTCAGTGCCCACGCCAAGGTCTGATGGTCTCTGGAGTGTACCGTCAGATGCGACACGACGGTCTGCCACTTTCGACGAGTCTTTTCGAGCCAGCCCGCCTCGCTTGCCGAGTAGTCTTCGCTGCATAGATTCTCAACCCCACCGACATGCCACAGCGGCGGAGTTGATAGATACACCCCGGTCATGGACGTTGCGTAGCGTCTGCCCATCTCCCAGGTGATAAAGCTTCCCCAGTCGCCGCCTGCGGCAGAAAATCGCTGGTAGCCGAGGACGTCATGCATCAATTTGTGCCAGAGGTCCGCAACTGCCGGCGCCGTGATGCCGGCTCTTGACAGCGGCGTCGATAGACCATATCCAGGCAAGGACGGCACGATGACATCGAACGCATCTACGGGGTCGCCCCCATAGCGCGCCGGGTCGGTCAATGGGCCGATCAGCTGATGCCAATCCCAGAAAGTCCAGGGCCAGCCATGGGTAAGGATGAGGGGCATCGGAGCGGGTCCCTTGCCGCTCTCCCGGATGAAGTGTATCGGGACACCTTCCATTAGCTCGAGCCGAAAGTGCGCATAGCGGTTGATCGCAGCTTCTTGCTTGCGCCAATCAAAGGCACGTTGCCAGTACTCGAGCAAATCTTTTAGGAACGCTCCATTGGTCCCGTATTCCCATTGGGAATTCTGAATTTCAGGCGACCATCGTGTGCGCTGCAGGCGCGCCATGAGGTCATCAATGGCACTTTGTTCGACACGCAGCTGAATCGGTTGGGGGAGGTGCGGCATCGCTCAAGCGACAGTCGATTTAGAACATGTCTGACCGGCCATTTCAGGTGTCGCGCGTCCGGGCGCCAGGGCGAAGCCTTCGTAACCGTTGGCCGCGACCTCGTCGCACCGGTCGAGATACTTCTTCCAGCCGCCAATATAGGGCATGAAGGCGCGCTTCTTGCCCGCAACGTTGTCGCCCATGTACCAGCTCTTCGCGAGCGGATAGAGCGTCGCGGCGGCCGCCCTGTTGACCTCTGCAACCCACGCGTACTGTGCCTCGCACGTCGCGTCGATCGCGGTCAACTGGCGCTCGTCCATGTAGCGGATGCAATCGGCGATCCAGTCGGCGTTCTCCTCGATCGCGGCCATCATGTTGCCGAGCACCGATGGGCTGCCAGGGCCGGTGATGAGGAACATGTTGGGGAAGCCGGCGACGGCGAGTCCGAGATAGGTGCCGGGACCGTCGCTCCATCGCTCTTTCAGCGAGACGCCGGAGCGGCCGCGAATGTCGATGTTGCACAGCGCTCCGGTCATCGCATCGAAGCCGATCGCCAGCACGAGGATGTCGAAGTCGTAATCGGTGCCGCCGGCGCGGATGCCGGTCTCGGTCACCGTCTCGAGGGGCTCTTCGCGCAGATCCACCAGCGTGACGTTGTCACGATTGAAGGTCCCGAAATAGCCGCTATCGACACATGGCCGCTTGGTGAAGATCGGGTGGCCGTACGGCAGTAGCTTCTTTGCCAGCTCGGGCTTTTCAATCAACCCGCGGATTTTCTCGCGGACGAACTCTGCGGCAGTATCATTGGCCTTTTGGTCGGTCAGCAGATCGTAGAAGGTGCCGATAATACCGAGGCCGCCCCGTTCCCACCGTTCCTCGTAGAGCCGCCGGCGTTCCTCGTCGGACACGTCGTGGGCCGAACGCGGCGCGATGTCGCTCATCACCAGACCAAAGGCTGACTGGCGCTGTTGCTGATGGTATTTGTCGCGATTGTCGAACCATGCCTTGACCTTGGCCGGATCGGTCGGGCCGTTCTGCGACGGCATGCTGAAAGCTGCCGTGCGCTGGAAAACGGTGAGATGTGCGGCCTGCTCGGCGATCACCGGGATCGACTGGATACCGGAGGATCCGGTACCGATCTCGCCAACCCGCTTGCCGGTAAAATCGACGCCTCCCTTCGGCCAGAGGCTGGTGCGATAGATCTTGCCCTTGAAGTTGTCGATGCCGGGCAAGTCGATTTCCTTGGGGACCGACAGGCAGCCCGTCGCCATCACGCAATATTGGCCGGTGACATGATCGCCCTGGTTGGTAACAACGCTCCAGCGGTCCGTCTCCTCATCGAATCGCATCGCTGTAACCCGCGTGCCGAACCGGATGTCGCGCTTCAGGTCGAAACGGTCAGCGACGTGATTGGCATAGGCCTCGAGCTCCGGCTGCGAGGAATATTGCTCGGACCACTGCCAGTCCTGCTCGAGCTCCTTGGAGAAGGTGTAGGAATATTCGAGGTTCTCGACATCGACTCGGGCACCCGGATAGCGGTTCCAGTACCAGACGCCGCCGACGCCGGATCCGGCCTCATAGAGCAGAGCGGAATAGCCCTCCTTGCGAAGCTTGTAGAGCGCGTAGAGCCCGGCGAAACCGGCGCCCACGATGATCACATCATAGTCAGCCATCGCCTTGGATCTCGACGTGGAATTCGCTGCGATATTCATTGTCAACCCCGCCGCCTAGCGTCGCGCCAATGGTAGCGCATCTGGCCGCACGAGCATCCGGCATTGGCGCCGTCGCGCTCACCTGCCGATCGTGCTAGCCTCAAAATCCAGGCAATGACAGTTCTGCGTTAAGCGAGAGGGGAGAGGGGGAGCGGATGGCGGTTCAACAGAGTTGGCCGGAGGGGACAGCCGCGGCGGAGTGGCGGGCTCACTGGCCGCTGGTCATGGCCAGCAGCCTTGGCTTCACCATGATCGGGGTCGCGAACTTCTCGCTCGGCCCCTTCATGGCGCCGCTGCAGAAGGCGTTCAGCTGGTCCCGCAGCGAGATCACCTCGGGGTTCAGCATCTACGCGGTCACCTGCGTCATTTGTCAGCCGATCGTCGGGCGCATGATAGACCGTGTCGGACCTCGTCGTATCGCGCTGACGGGACTCGCGCTGACCGGCTGCGCGCTCTCACTATTTGCTGCGGCGAACGGCTCGCTGACCGACTGGCTGCTGCTCTGGCTGGTCTACTCGCTCAGCGCCCAGCTCATCCTGACGCCGGTCTGGTCCTCGGCCGTGGCAAGCGAGTTCGAGGCGGGCCGCGGTCTTGCCCTGGCGCTCACGCTGTCGGGAAGCGCGCTCTCGGGTGCCGTGGTGCCGATTGTATCGACGCTGGTGATCGACACTTTCGGCTGGCGCATGGCCTATCCGATCCTCGGCGGTGGGGCGGCGGCGGTGCTGCTATTGGTCGTCTGGTTCCTCTTCTACAGCCGTCGTGACCGGCTGAGGCGCAGCCACACCGCTGCCGCGACGGCCGAGACCGGACTGTCAACCCGCGAGGCGCTGCGCTCGCCCACCTTCTGGAAGATGGCGGTCGCGATCCTCGCCAGCTTTTCGCTGGTGATGGCTTTCAGCATCCACATGCTCCCGATCCTCACCGCTACCGGCCTGAGCCGCGACAAGGCGGCGCTGATCGCCGGCAGTTACGGTTTGTTCGCCGTGGCGGGCAAGATCTCCTACGGTCTGCTCGTCAATCGATTTCCCGGTCAATTGGTCGCCGCCGCGATGGTGGTATTGCCGGTTGTTAGCTGCGGCCTGCTTGTGATGCCCAACCCCTCCGTCGCGATGTGCCTCATCGCGATCAGCCTGGTTGGTGTATCGTCGGGCGCCCAGCTCCAGCTGGTGGTGTATCTCACGACGCGTCATTTCGGCATGCGGGCCTTCGGCACCATATTCGGCTTTATCAGCTGGTCTTTGACCATCGCCTCAGGCATTGGCCCGGTTCTCGCCGGTCGCATCTATGACAAGACCGGCGACTATCGGCTCCTGCTGATGGCCGGCATTCCGCTGTCGATCGTCGCCAGTCTGGTAATGCTCTGGGTCGGCGATTATCCCGAGGTGCGGGCGGTGCGAGTGATGGCGCGTCACCGGGCAGGAGGCTAGGGCAGCGCATCGAGGCGGAAAGTACACTCTTGGGTGGTCTGTTGGATTTCGATCACATTGCCTTCCGGGTCACGTCCATAGATCGATTTGACGTGACCCACGTCGAGCGGAGAAGGTTCCCCGAAGGTCATCCCAACGGTGCGCAGCCGCTCGAATTCCATCTCGATATCGGTTACATCGCCGCGCGGCGGCTTGAAGGTCGCCATGCTTGCGTCGACGATGTGGTCGCACGATATTCATACTAATTTCGCGCCGCCGTCGATTTCGATCGTAGCAGCGCTCATGTAGGCGTTCGTCATCAGAAACAGCGCTGCCTGCGCCGCGTCATCGGCAGTTCCCACGCGCCGTGCGGGCACGCTCGCGGCAATATGAGAGAATGCTTGCGCCTTGGCGGACCCGAGAATCTTGTCGATCATCGGCGTGTCAAGGGCTCCCGGCGCGACCACATTCACCCGGACGGGCGCCAGTTCCAGAGAGAGCGCTCGTGCGAGACCCTCGACTGCGGCAGTGGCGGCTGCAAGCACTGCACACCCGAGCGTCGGTCGACGCGCGATACTGCCTGAAAACAAAACGATGGATCGGCGTATCTGCGGCGCCAGCAACTTGATCAGCGTCAGTGGACCAATTACCCGCTCCTCTACGATGCCGCGCCATTGGTCGACGTGAGTGTCGGCGAATGGCGTAAGGGCAGAAGTGCCGGCGGTGACTACCAGATGATCAACATCGGCCATATGGAGCGAGGCTTCTTCGATCGAGAGGGGTTTGTTGAGATCCAAATATCTGGCGTCCACATGGGGGAGGGTGCGGGTAACTGCCTGGAGCTTTGGGATGTCTCGGGCGAATAACGTGAGTCGTGCTCCCGCGGCGGAGGCAAACCGCGCGAGCGCGAGCCCGACACCTGAGGATGCGCCGGCAATGGCTACGTGTTGGCCGGCGAGCGAATGGCCGCCTGGGTATCTACTGGCCGAATCCGTCGTGTCACTCATTCACTCGATTCCCCAATACTCTCGAGATATGTCTCAAAGCCTACGATCAAATCTCTTGTTTTCATGATTCCTTCGCAGTCAGATTCGGGCCGAACCTGGTCGATCATGTTAAGTGAGTCCAGCCGCATGTCAAACCGGGCCTGGCTCGGCTGCGCACGCGAGGAGGTGCAAGACTGGGTTAAGAGAAACCGTCGGCTGTAAACCGCAGATCCGCATTGGCGCGAAGCTCGCGCACCAAAAACTCGACCAACAGCTTGATTCGTGCAGCAATCTGTCGACGGCGGGGGTAGAGAATGAACATGTCGATACTCTCGTTGATACGCCAGTCCGGCAGCACCACACGCAGCGAACCATTGCGCAATTGCGAAATTACGGATGTCGCGGCAACCGGTGCGATACCAAGGCCATGCATGGCCGCGTCGACCACGGAATCCAATTGCTCGGTGAATACAATCTGGTCTCGCGGGTGATGGACATACCGTCGGGCCAACCCAACGCTCCGCGTCGTCATCCGCCATAACAGCGTGGAACCGGAAGAGTACCTGACATTCAGGCAGGTGTGATCGCGCAAATCTGCGGGCGTTCTAGGCGCGCCCGCTTTTGCGAGATATCCAGGGCTTGCCACCAGGATGAATGGCAGGCTGCAAAGCTTTTTTGAGATGTACCGCACGTGCTTGAGCGCTCCCCGCTGTATGCCGATATCGAAATCGCTCTCAGCCGACGCGCTGGCGCCGTCGCGAAACGCCAGATCCAAGTTCACCTGAGGGTATCGGCCAATGAAGGCGCCCAACAGCGGTAGTACATACAATCGCCCGAACGAGGGCGTCATGCTGATGCGAATGGGACCGCTCGGCTGCCCCCGGGAGGCACTAAGTTGCTCGACGACACTATCGAATGTGACAAGAGCATGGCGCGTGCTGTCGTAAAAGGCTCTTCCGTCGGTAGTCAGTTGCAACTGTCTTGTGGTCCGATTGAATAGCCGTATGTTCAGCTGATCCTCGAGCAGTGCGATGCTCTTGCTGACAGCGGCCGGCGTTCTGCCCAATTTGCGCGCAGCAGCCGAAAAGCTGCTGCTTTCTGCGGCGGTTACAAAGATTTTCAGGCTTCCGAGCGGGGGCATGGGCGATATATTTACAACCAAAGGTTGAAGATGATTATCCTATTAGTAGATTAACGCGCGCAAGGCAGACGCTACACTCCGGTACCCGAGGGGAGCGCACGAATAAGAGGTTGATGTGCCGCAGCAATTGCAGCCCTGGAATCATTACATTGACTTGCTGCGTCAATGCGATGAATTGATGCTCAGGACCTGGGAGCCTGCCAGCGAGCAACTGCGCGGCGAGCTCTACCGTCAACTGCTCATGAACATGTCGTTGGCATACTTCATGTATTTCCAATGCGATGCGGACCATCCCGAATGGATGCCGTTCCTCAACTCGGTGTTCCTGCTGCAGCCCAATCCCGATGACGTCTACTACCTCGCCCATATCGATGCGAGCAAGACCTACAGAATCACCGGCGAGCGCGGATCGATCCATCTGTTGAACTTCGCTCTCGGCGCGAAATCGATGGGCATGTACGAGACCAAGCCGCAAACCTATGCGGAGTACGACGCCGACTCATTGCCCCTGGGAGAGGATGGGTCGTTTACCGTGCTGCTGAGCGCCGAACCGCAGAAGGAGCAGGCGGGCGCATGGTGGCCGCTCACCGAAGGCATGGATTTCGTTCTCGTCCGACTGCGTTCCTATGACTGGGGCAACGAACGTGACCCGCGGCTCACCATCGAGCGCCTGGGCGACGTGGCTCCGAAGCCGCGCATGAGCCTCGCTCAGATCGATAAGAACATGCGCGATCTGATGGCGTTCACCGAACGGCTCACGCGAATCTGGTTGGATTTCCAGAATGAGATGCGCGCCCGCGATCTCGAGAATCGCTTTGAACTGAGTGGCTTCGAGGATTGGGCCGGGGTCAAGGTCCAGAGCTACTGGCGGGGTATTTTCAAATTTGAGGCGGGCGAGGCGTTGATTCTGGAGACAGAGCTTCCTGCCAGGCGTCCGTACTGGAACGTCCAGTTGGCGGACAGTCTGTTCAATGCTTTGGAGGTCAATTACCGGCAAACCAGTTTGAACGGCTTTCAGGCGGCGGTCGATTCGGACGGCAAATTTCGCGCGGTCCTCGCCTTGGAGGATCCGGGAGTTCCCAACTGGCTGGACGCAAGCGGGTATACATGGGGTACGCTGATCGGACGTTGGTACGCGTGCAGCTCGACACCGCTTCCTATCCTCAAAAAGGTGCCGTTCGCCGATATCCGTAAACATTTGCCGGCTGATACACCGGCTATTGGCAAGGAGGCCCGCGAGGCGGTGCTGCGCGCCCGGGTTCGCGGCGCCCAGCTGCGGCGGAAATGGTGACGGGCAACGACATGACGCAGGCGCCGGACCGGTTCGAGGATTCTTTCGAATGGCTGCATGCGGCGGCAAAATCGCAGACGGGATTGAGCGATTTCGGCGACCCTGAATATCAAACGGGCTTGCGTGTACTGCTGAGCGCCATGGATCGCGATTCGTCCTTCTCGGCGTCGGGCCGGGAAATGACGATCACTCACCTGATAGGGGTGCTCAAGGCCCGTTTGCACACCGAAGAGGGATGGAAGACAAATCCTGAGTACCGATCGGTGGATATCCGGCCGCTGGTCATCACCGCGATGCCGCGCAGCGGCACCTCGGCTCTGCACAGACTGCTGGCGGTCGATCCGCAATTCCAGGGTTTGCAGCGCTGGCTGGCGGCTGCGCCCATGGTTCGGCCGCCCCATTCCGAATGGAGTCAGAACGCCGCATTTCAGGCATGTAAAGCGGTCACCGAGAAGTTCAATGCGCAGTCGCCGGAATTTTCGTCCGCGCACGAGGAAGCGGCGCATGCAGTCGATGAGTGCATGGAGGTGCTGCAGCAAAGTTTCATCAGCAATATGTTCGCATCCAGGTTTCCCACGCCCACCTACACCCAATGGCTGCTGCAATCGAGCGAACGCAACTCGTATCATCGGTACGCCAATGTGCTGAGGCTGATCGGCTCGGCCGATCGGGATAAGCGGTGGCTGCTGAAAAATCCCGGGCACACATGGTACCCCGATCTACTATTCGAGGTGTTCCCGCAAGCCATGGTGATACAGACTCACCGGGATCCGGCGGTTGCCATACCCTCGTTGTGCAGCGTCCTGCACATGCTGCATGTCGTGACCGTCGGCCGGGAGAACGCCAGCCCGGAACGTCTGGGCAGTGTCGAGGTCGCCAAATGGCGAATGGCGATGGAGCGCACCAAAGCTTTCCGCGAACGTAACTCCAAGCGATTCTACGACGTCGATTTCAGGGAGTTCCACGCCGATCCCATGCGTGTGGTGGAAAAAATATACTCCAATTTTCAGTTGGAGCTGCGGCCGGAGGTGGTGACTCGCATGCGGTCTTGGCTGCAAAATCAGCCCATTGCGCAAAAGACCGCGCACCGCTATGCGCCGGAGACATTTGGACTGACGGCCGCGGGTATCCGAAGCGAGTTCTCGGACTACATCAAGACCTATGGTCTTTAAGTCAGACGATCGGGGTCATGAGCAGGAGCTGCTATGAAAGCCGCGGTTTTCGAAGCTCCCGGCAAACCTCTGGCGATCGAGTCCCTTCCTGACCCGGCGCCGGGCGAAGGTGAACTCGTGCTGCGCGTCGGCCGCTGTGGGATCTGCGGCACGGATCTGCACATGACCGACGGACACGCCGCCACGTACCCGCACCGCTCGGTTCTGGGTCACGAGTTTGCCGGAGAGGTCGTGGCCGTAGGACGCGGCGTCCTGAACTACAAGCTGGGCGATGCGGTCGCCGGATTGGCGGTCGGCGGCTGTGGAAAGTGCGCATCATGCATGGCTGGCGATCCCATGTGGTGCGAGCAGGGACTCATTCCGGCGATGGGCGGTTTCGGACAGTTCACCGTCGTCAAGGCCCTATCGGCAATCAAGCTGCCGTCCACGCTCTCCTTCGCCGACGGTGCTTTGATCGAGCCGCTCGCAGTGGGGCTTCACGGCGCCAAGTTGGCGGAAATCTCGCCGGGTGCCCGCGTGTTGGTGCTGGGCTCCGGCTCGATAGGGCTCGCCGCAGCATTCTGGGCGCGCCGATTCGGCGCCAATCGCGTCGTCGTCGCTTCGAGATCCTCTCGGGGGGAAGCTCACGCGCATAGCATGGGCGCAACTCATTTCGAGAAATTTGCCGAGGAATTCACGGCCAACATCCAAACGGCCCTGGGTGGGCTGCCCGATGTGGTATTCGAATGCACCGGAGTTACCGGCATGCTCGCCAAAGCGATCGAGACCGTCCGCGTGCGAGGTACCGTCATGATCCTCGGTAATTGCATGAAGCCCGATTCGCTGGTGCCCTCGCTCGTGATGTTCAAGCAACTAAGGCTTCAGGGGTCCATGGTTTACTCGAGGCGGGAATTCGAGATTGTCGCCGAGGTGCTGAATGCCGGGCATGTCGAGGCGCGCACGATGATCACGGACACGGTACCGCTGGCCCAACTTCCGAGTGCATTCGAAGCACTGCGCCGACCCACCTATCAATGCAAGACGTTGGTTGATCCCTGGTCTTAGCGACGATATAGGGGGGCAAAAATGCTGACGGCGCCATGCGCGCGTTCCCCGAGGCTGCCGACCGAGACGCCCGCGACATGGCGCCGGCGCCGGTCTGAGGCACCGACGAGCCAATCATTTCTTGCCGAAGATCTGCGTGAGCATCGAGCCTGACGGCAACGGCAGAGTGACGTTTTCGTCCTGAGACCACTTGACCATGCCGAGGGCGGCCGCGGTGCCTCCGTCGACATGAAGGACTTGTCCGGTGATGGAACGCGCCAAATCGGACACCAGGAAAAGTACCGCGTTGGCAAGATCGTCCGTCGACGGAGGCACCCCCAGGGGAATGTACATCTTATAGGCGCGGTCCCACCATTCGAGGGGTGCGCGGCATTCAGCGCCTGCAGTTCGGCCGGCAGCGCCCTGCGGTTGCCCTCGCTCGCGGTCGTGTCGGGGGCGACCACATTGATTCTGATGCCTTCGGGACCGAACTCCCAGGCCATTGCTCGAGAAAAATTCGTGGTTGCCGCCTTTGCCCCGGCGTAAACGGCGAAGCCACCCGCACCCCGATGCGCTTCGCCGGTCGTGAAATTGACGATCGAGCCGCCGCGCCCGCTTTCGCGCAGGAGCGGCACCGCCAAGCGGGTCGACTCGAGCACATAGCCGAAATTTCGCTGGATGTCCAATCTGACATTACAGACGTTAACAGAAGTATAATATGGCGCAAGAAAACGAACTACAAGTACTATAGTCACCGGCCTATAACGAGTGTATATAGAGGCAGCCATATCCATTTGATCGCCGCGATACCCATCCAAGTCTCGACCGAAGTTTTTCGCGCATTCGCGCAGGGAGAATCTCATGAGTCAGGGCGAAGTCGTTACCACTGAGATCGAGCGTGCCAGGCGCGAGTGGATGGCTGAGCACCTCCGATCTTATCTCGAGTCGGGAGGCGCCCAAGGTCACGTCGTCGACCTGCGCGTGATCGGCGGGCACCAGTTCACCACGACGCTGTTGCTGCGCACCGTTGGCCGGAAAACCGGCCAGGCGCGCATCGCTCCCTTGATCTACGGAGACATCGGCGGTGAGCTCGTGATCGTTGCATCCAAGGGCGGCGCTGACGTGCATCCGGCATGACTGGCAGCGTATCGGTCAGGCCGCCACCTCTTACCAGTGGAGAATCGGATGGAATTTGGTTGGGCTGAAGAGCAGGCAAGCTTCAGACTTCAGTTACAGCATTTCCTGGGAGGAGCGCTGCCGGCTGAATGGGACGACATCGCTGGGGAAGGCCCCGGTTCGGATGCGCAAAGCCAGTTTTCGTTGAAGTTTTGCCCGATGCTTGCCGAGAGCGGATTTTTGGTCCCCCACTGGCCCCGAAAATACGGGGGCCGCGATGCGACCACGTGGGAGCATTTCATCATCGGCGAAGAGATGTGGTTGCGAGGAGAGCCACGAGGCCCCCAATACATGAACGTCAACTGGATCGGCCCCGCCTTGATGCGATTCGGCTCTGAGGCGCAGCAGATCGAGCACTTGCCACCGATGGCGCGCGGCGAAGTGATTTGGTGCCAGGGGTTCTCGGAGCCCAACGCCGGCTCGGACCTCGCCTCGCTTCGGACGAGGGCCGAGAGGCACGGTGATGACTATCTGGTGAACGGTTCGAAGATTTGGACTTCATACGCAAGTCAAGCGAAATTTTGCTTCCTACTGGCGAGAACCGGTGCGGATCGCAAGGCTGGAATTGCGATTTTCCTGGTTCCGATGTCGACCCCCGGCATCACCGTGCGCAAGATTCCGGCATTGATAGGCGACGGTGATATCCACGAGGTGTTTTTTCAGGATGTTCAGGTTCGAAGCGAGTGGCGTCTAGGCTCGGAAGGACAGGGCTGGGAAATCATCATGTATGCGCTCCGTCACGAGCGCGTCGGTATCCCACGATATGCCCTGGCCCGGCGCATACTTGACCTCGCCGTACGTACATTGCGGCTGCGCGGGGCGTTCGAAGCTGCCGCCGCGCGCGCGCGCGCCGGTCTCGCCCTGGCAGCGTGCGAGGCTGCACGATTGCTGGTTTATCGGGTCGTCGATCTGCACAGGAAGGGAAACTCTCCCGATGGAGGCGAGGGACCGCTCGCGCGCACTGCCGTAATCGCCGCCGAGCGAAGCGTGGTGGAATTCGTGGTCGAGTTCCTGCCGGAGCAGCTCACCGACAAAGGTCAGCCGTTGTTCAGGGCGCATCATCAACGCGCGATCGCCGCCGGCATCGCCTCAGGCGCCGCAGAGATACAGCTGGACTTGATCGCCAGGACCCATCTGCGGTTGCCCCGGGAGAGCGTGCGTGCAGCTTGACCTCTCCGAGGATCAACAGTCGCTGTTGCAAGCACTCGAGAGCGTCATTGGTCGTTCGGGTGAGCCGCCGCGCTGCGTCGACGAATTTTTCGAGGACGCCGAGCTCGAGTCGAGACTTGTCGCGGCGGATTTTTTTGCCATGAGCGTCAACGGGTTCAGCACTTTGGATGCCGTGGTCGTCGCACTGACGTTGGCCAAGCTGCCGGCCTGCCTCGAGTCAGCCGGGGCGCTTTTGGTATTGCCATTGCTGCCGGAGGGATGCACGAGGCCGCTCGCGATCGGGACGGCGGACGCGGCGCGCCCCATCCGCTTTCTGTCCAGGGCACACACCGTCCTCATCGACTCTCCGGCCGGTGTGTGCGCCGGTGCGCTGAGGCCGGGCGATGTCGAAACTTGCCGCAGCCTTTTCGCCTATCCCTACGGCCGTCTCACGGAAGCGGCCCGAGCTCGCCTGGAGCCGGTCCGCACGGGAGGAGATTTGGTGCGGTCGCGCATTCGTCTCGCGATTGCGGTGGAGATTGCAGGAGCTCTCCAAGGGGCTTTGGATATTACGGTCCGGCAGGTGAAAGATCGCCGCCAATTTGGGCGCGCCATTGGGTCATTCCAGGCGGTGCAGCATCGCTTGGCGGCTGCGGCGCAGGTGGTGTCCGCCTGCCGTTTCCTGGTCTGCCAGGCCGCATTCACCGACTCGCCGTTGGAAACGGCGACCGCAGCCGCCTACGCGCAGGATTGTGCGCGCCAGCCGGTGTTCGATTTCCACCAATTCTCGGGTGCGATGGGCCTTACTCTCGAGTACCCGCTGCACCTTTGGACCTATCGAATTCGCGCCCTGCTCGGCGAGTTGGGCGGCTCCGCGGAGCAGGCGCTGGCTGTCAGCGAGATGGCTTGGCCTCGCAATATCGCGGGCGGTCCAGCTCAATTGCCGACATAGAGGGGATCGCGCTTCTCACGCAACGCGCTCACGGCTTCACGGTGATCGCGCGTCGCATTCGAGAGCGCCTCAAAAGCCACCGAAGCATCCATCACCGAATGCGCGAGGTGCTTCAACCCGATATTGATCGACAGCTTGGTCCACTGGATGGCGCGCGTCGGGCCTTTCAGGAGCTCGTCGGCAAATTCATCGACGATGCGGTCGAGGTCTGTGGGGGGCACGGCGCGATTGATCAGCCCGAAGCGCTCGGCCTCCTCCGCCATCAGGGGTCGACCGGTCATCAGGTACTCCTTTGCAGGCGCATGGCCGATCAAGTGTGGCCAGATCACGGCACCGCCGTCGCCGGCGACGAAGCCGACGCGCACATGAGGATCCCCGATCTTTGCGTCGCGTGACGCGAATACCACGTCGCAAAATAGCGCGATCGTGGCGCCCAAGCCGATGGCATGTCCGTTCAACTTGGCGATTATCGGCTTGGGACAGTCAAGCAGTGCGAACACAATGCGCTTGACCTCAGGCATATCGTCGAGAAAAATGCTCGGATCATCGATCATGCTCTGAATGCGGTCGAGGTCGCCGCCCGCCGAGAAAGCCCGCCCGACTCCCGAGAGAATCACCACGTCGGTATCGGGGTCCGTTGCAAGTTCGGCCGATCGAGTTGAGCGTGCCCGGACTGTTGAATGCGGCGCGGAGCAGTCGGCCGCGGCGTTCGAACTTGAAGGTCGCGTAGGTAGTCAGATCCATGGTCCGTCCTCGATTGAAACGGCCTATTTGTCGCTCGAAAAGAGAGCGCCGCGCAGGATCTCCGAAAATTCGTCGAGCATTCGCAAGCCATTCGCATTGCGCTGTTGTATGTTGACGAGATAGAGCAGCCGGTCCATCAACAAATACATTAAAACGAGGCGGGTTTGGAATTTGGTCCTGTTCTCGCCCTCCCCGAGCGATTGCACCATTCTCATCGATTCGGTCAAGCGATACGTGACTGGAACCAGCTCGGCGGCGAGTTCCGGATCGATGCTGGTCGCTTCCCAAAAAGCTTCGCACAGCACGTGATTGCGCTGCCACATCTGGTCGTATTGGTCTAGCCAGCCACGAATGGCCTGCTTGGTCGGGCGTTTTACTTCATCCAGACGGTCGAAGGTCGATTTCACGTCGACGTTGATGTGGTCCTGAAGAAGTCGAGCGATGTCGGACTTGCTCGAGAAATAACGATAGAAAGTCGTCGGCGTGGTCCCTGCGGCTTTCGCAATATCGCCCACGCTGGTAGCGCGAAAGCCGTTCTTTGCAAATAACTCCACGGCGCTCGATATCAATCGCTCTTTGGTCAGCCGTTTGAGCTGGCTTCGCAGCGATTGAATCTCGGTAACTTCGGATTCCGGTTCTGGTCTAGGTTTCCGCGCAGTGCCTGTCTTGCTCATAATCTCCCTTTACTCTTTGAGGCTGCGTTGCCGGGACCGATAGTCGAACGAAAGCCGCACCCGGGTACGGTCCTTGCCCGTTAAGACTACACGGAGATAGCTTAAAAGTCATGTACCACCAAAGAAGTGATAGTATGTGTTTAATAGTTACTCATTGACACACTAAGAGGTAGCCCGGTAAACAATCGAGCGACTTCCGGCAACACTTGCGGGCGCTCAGTACTGGGTGGAGGGGCGGAGTTGGATACCTACGATTTGGTTGTCCTCGGCAGCGGTGGAGGCGGCCTGCGGTTGCCTCGCACCGCCACGGGCAAGATTCGAAAAGACGTTGTGCGCGAGGAGGCCCGCGCGAGGGCCACCCCATGAAAATTGAATACGATCCCCTTGATCCGGAACAGGTCGACGATCACCAACCCCTGCTCGCGCGTCTGCGGCGCGAGGCGCCGGTCAGTGAGCCCAAGCCCGGCTTTTTCTATCTGTCACGCCATCAGGATGTGATGGATGTGTGCCGAGCCCCGGAAGTATTTCGGCAAGGACGGCACATCCCGCGCCATCTGGACACACGCACGGAGGATCAGCTCAACCTGGGAGAGACCGACCCGCCGGAACATATGCGCGTGCGCAAGGTACTGGCGGCGCTGCTCGCACCGTCGAAGGTCCGGGCCATGGAATCCATGATCCGTACCACTTGCGAGACTCTCGTGAATCGGTTCGCGGAGCGCGGCGCGGCGGACATCATTGCCGACCTGGCCGCGCCGATGCCGGTGGCCGTCATCGGTTCGCTCAGCGGCATGCCCGAGGAATACCACGATAAATTCACGGCCTATTCGGAAGCCTTCATGCTGCGCACCGATGCGGACCCCCGCAAGGTCGAGGCAGCTCGGGCCGCCGTCGAGAAATTCGATGCCGCGGCGCGCGAGGTGATCCGGCAACGCCGAGCCTCGGTGCATCGGCCGGACGATGTGCTGACGGGGCTGATCGAATCGCGGGATGCCGACGGCAAGCCGCTCTCGGAAGACAAGATCCTGACCCACATGACCAAGGACGTGATCGTCGGCGGCACTGAGACGACCAAACACTTGATTGGAAATTTATTTTACAGCCTGTGCACGACCCCGGGAGCTTACGAGCGCGTGCGCGCGGACCGGAGTCTGGTGCCGGTTGCGGTCGAGGAGACTTTGCGACTGAACGGCCCGGTGCAGATCATGTTCAGGGTTCCCAAAGTCGACGTCGAGATCCGCGGTTGCCCGATTCCGGCCGGTTCGACGGTCGGGGTCGGCTACGCATCGGCGAACCGCGACGAAGCGGTGTTCGAGGATCCCGACGCATTCAGCCTCGAGCGCAGCGACCTCAAGGCCAAGCCCCATTTCGGGTTCGGGCACGGCATTCACCTCTGCGTGGGTGCAGGGCTTGCACGCCTGGAAACTACATGCGCCTTGAACGCGGTGCTTGATCGCGCGGCGCGGATGGAGCTGATCCCCGCTTTCCGATACCGGCGCGTGAAGTTCTTCGTCATGCGCGGTCCGGAGAGCATTGACGTGCGCTTCGAACCCCTCGGACCCGGCGTTTCTCCCACCGCACCTAACGCGATGGCAAGCCCACTGCAGCGCCCGCCGTCCTTGACTTAGGGGGTGCAAACAATATAGTCAACCACATGTCGGTAGAGTTAATAACGAAACGATACTCGATGTTCCATGTAAAGTGGAATACGAGGTTGGCGAAGCGCTGAAGACAGGCGTCACTGACGGAAATGGGGAGGCTATGAAGTTTCCCGCGATGCGCCGCTACCTGCGGCACGCAGTTCGAAGAACATAACGAGGATTTTGATGTTACACGAGAAGGTCATGAAAGTAGCTTCGCGCTCGGCGCCGTACAAGTCGCAAATCGGCGCGTCGCTGCTCGCCGGTCTCGCTCAAATCGCACATGCGCAAACGCCGGCCGAGAGCGTTCCGAATGCTTCTCCAGCGGCTCCTCTGGAGAACAACGGGAATTCGCTCGAGATGATCATCGTGACGGCGCAAAAACGCAGCGAGCGCCTGCAAGACGTCCCCGTCAGGCGTCGCTGGTCTACAAGTTCAACAGTACCCTAAATGGATATTTCACTTACAGCCAGGGCTTCAAAGCCGGGGTAGTCTCGGGACAGATAAGCCCCAACCCGGCACCGCCAGCGAACCCGGAGAAGATCTCCGCATACGAAGTGGGACTCAAATCCGCGACCGACAGATATTCCGTCAACCTCGCGGCTTTCTACTATGACTATCGAGATCTGCAGGTCGAAGTCTTCAATAATCTCGTGACGACGCCCGAGAACGCGACCACAGCGGAGATCTATGGACTCGATTTCGACGGAGCGGTGAAACTCACCGATACCTTCGAACTGTGTGCGGTCGGCTCGTGGCTGCCGACCGCGAAGTACAAGTCGTTTCCGCATGCGATCGCCTTCGTTCCACCGTTGGGCCCCGGCGGACTGGTCACCGATGCGACCTACGATGCGAGCAACTCGCGCATGCTGACGACGCCGGTCTTTACCGGCACTATTTCCGCCACCTACGGGCAAAATTACCCCTCGGGTCGATTCGAAGCCACGGGTTCGGTTTACCACTCCGGAGGGTACCGTTGGGAATACACAGATACGGTCACGACAAGCCCTTACACGCTGCTCAACGCCAATATCAGCTTCGCGCCGAACGCAAACAGATTCAAATATACGCTGTACGGCAAGAATCTGGCCAACAAGGCCTACGTGCAGGGTGCCTTGCCGACTGCAGAAGCGAATATGATTTTTTGGGCGCAGCCGCGGGAGGTTGGAGTGACGCTGGGGTACTCCTTCTGACGAGGATGCACGGCTGGCCGGCTGATGGCGGTAAAGGTTCTGATGACGTTTCGGTCGGTACCCGGCATTGATGCTTCTCCTCTTCGCAAAGCGTGCGGACTATAAGGTCAGGAATTGACTTCTTTACGATTCACGCGTTACGCTGTGTCACGTCGTAAGAGCATATAACGCCAAGTCTATCGTAGCACCTGATGGCGTGGCGCCAGTGCTCGGCGGGCAATGGAAGTCCATTCCCGTTGCGGCGCGCAAATCACGTGGGGGGAGGAGACGTAAATGGCCGAACGAATGCAAGTTTCTGTAGTCAAGTCAGGCCTTAAAGTAATCGACGTTGATACCCACCTGTCGGAGCCGGAAGACCTCTGGACCAAGAGAGCTCCGGCGAAATTTAAAGACCGTGTGCCTCAGATTGGCACCGTCGACGGAAAGGTATCGTGGGTAATCAACGGAAATCATCCCATCGGTCTGGGCGCCTCCGCCTCCAGTGTTTTTCATAAGGACGGCCGTACATCCGCGGGTATCGAGTTTGTAGATTGGCGAAATGCCGATGTGATTCCTGCGTCATACGATGCCCGGGCACGTGTCGCTTTGATGGATGAAGCGGGGATCTACGCACAAATTGTTTACCCCAACGTAATGGGATTCGGCGGCCAGAACACAGCGAAGGTGGATCCCGAGCTTCGCCTGATATCCGCTCAGATTTACAATGATGCGATGGTGGAACTGCAGGAAGAATCCGGCGAGCGCTTGATTCCGATGGCAACGCTCCCCTGGTGGGATGTCGACGCGGCCGTTGCGGAGGCAAAGCGCGCCCACGCCAATGGTCTGCACGGCATCAATATCAACTCAGATCCTCACAAGCACCGTGACGGGAATGGAAACCCACTGCCGGATCTGAGCGTACAGTATTGGGACCCTCTGTGGGAAACCTGCGAGAGTCTCGACCTGCCGATCAATTTTCATATTGGCGCGAGCGAACAATCCATGGACTGGATCGGCACCGCCGGCTGGCCATCGCTTTCCGTCAATCACCGTTCCGGTCTGGCAGGATCGATGATGTTCTTGGACAATGGGAGAGTCATCGGAAACCTGATTTATTCCGGGCTCCTTGACCGATTTCCCAAGCTAAAGTTTGTTTCTGTAGAGAGCGGAATCGGATGGATTCCTTTCGTCATGGAGTCCCTCGACTATCAATTCAAATCGCTGATCACAAAGTCGAATCTATTGCACAAGCCGTCGGAATATTTTCGAAAGAATTTTTACGCCTGCTTTTGGTTCGAGAAGAGTGACATCAGCCACATCATAGAACAGGTCGGCGTCGACAATTGCATGTTCGAGACGGATTTTCCGCATATCGTTTGCCTGCATCCGGCGCCACTCGAGTACGTCAAGGACGGCCTCGCAAAACTGGACGACAGCGCTCGGGAGAAGGTCATGAGCGCTAATGCCGCGCGGGTCTACAACATCGATCTATAGCCGCACGCGCTTTCGATACAGCTTCGTCGATCTATGGCCGCACGCGCTTTCGATACAGCTTCGTCGATCTATGGCCGCACGCGCTTTCTATACAGCTTCCCGCCGATCAGTCCTCCCGGTGGCCTGATCGTTGCCTCAGTGCAGTTCCCTGCGCCTCTCCGAGTGGGGGCCGGCGGCGGCGCCCGTTTGGCGCCCGCTTAGCACCCGCTTGGAGGTTAATACGTCAAATCGAGACTTAAAAGGAAGCTCGCTTGCAACCTAGGGATTGCCCGTCTAAACTTGGGATAGGGTCTAACGCAACGATTGAGGTCGTCATGGAAATGGGGCTTCGCGTTTCGTCGAGAGCGGCTATGCAGAGCCGGATCCCGCTGCAGCGTGCAACGCGGCCGGCTTGGTCCCGGCGCATATATTATGCCGGGGTCGGGAGTGCGGCTGCGAGCTGGGTCCTGGTTCCGAATTAAAAAAGCATAACGCGGAGTATTATCGAAATGGCTGGAATAAACGTCCGGAATTTGAGCGAAGAATACTCATTCGGCTCGGTCATCAGCGGGGTCGATAGTGCCGCCGTGATCGCAGACGAGGGCGTGCGAAAGGAGATCAACGACGTCTTCGAGCAGCGAGGCTTGATCGTGTTTGAGGGTGTTGAGGCGTCGACCGATATGCACCTGGCGATCAGCAACGTGTTCGGCCCCCTCAAAGACCACCCGGTGCCGGTGGTCGCTCGCGTCGACCAGAAGAAGGCTCCCGGCGTCATCGACATGAAGTACGATCCGGCCGACGGCGGCGTCGTCGAAATCGAAGGCAAGCCGCTGGCCCAGTGGCTGCCGTGGCACTTCGACCACTGCTACAACAACGAGCTCAACCGCGCAGGCGTACTGCGCGCGGTGACGATCCCGCCGGAAGGCGGTCGCACCGGCTTCGCCGACGGCATCGAGCTGTACAACTCGCTTTCGGACGAGACTAAAAACAGGATCGAAGGGCAGAACATCATCTATACCCTCGACTTGCTCTACGCGCACATGCGCTTCGGCGTGCCCAAAGGATTCCGCGAGCTGCGTGTGAACGAGGCCGCCTACGCTTCCTCGGCCTACGCCAAGAACCTGCCGCGCGCGATCCATCCGGCGGTATGGCAGCGAAAGTCGGGTCAAAAGGTGCTGCACGTATCACCATGGATGGCTGTGGGCATCGAAAAGCATGAAGACCCGCAAGGCGACGCCCTGCTCGAGCAGGTGTGCCAGGAGATGATCGCCAAGATTCATCCGTACTTCCATTCGTGGAAGCCGGATCAAATGGTGATCTGGGACAACTGGCGGATGTTGCACGGCGTGAGCGGCATGGATCCGAAGTACGAGCGTCGGATGCAGCGGACGACGATCGTCGGTGATTATGGCCTCGGATTCTTCGAGAACAATGGCAAGGGCGACAAGATCCTAGAAATGACGGTCTGAATTGTCGGACTGCACCACGGGGGGCTACAAATAAATAACCCTGCGCTCGCCGGCTCGAGCAATCGTGCGCGCTCAATGCGGTGGAGCTGCGGGGCGCATTCGCGGCGAGTCACTACGCGGCGCAGTCGGGTCTCTAGCTTGAAGATGAATCCACGTCCTCGTGAAGGATGAGTTCTATGCAAGGTTCCAGTGACAGCAAAGCGACCTTGGGTTTCGATCCAGACGCGCTGCGCCGGAAATACGCTGAGGAACGTGCGAAGCGGATGCGCCCCGACGCCGCGGCGCAGTATCAGCGGTTGGCGGGAAAATTTGCACAATTTGCCCATGATCCCCATGTCGAGCCGGGCTTCACTCGTGAGCCCGTTCATGAGGAGATCGATGTCCTGATCGTCGGCGGCGGCTTCAGCGGTCTGATTACTGCGGCGCGAATGCGCCACGAGAAAGTCGAGTCCATTCGCATCATCGAAAAGGCGGGCGACTTTGGCGGCACTTGGTACTGGAATCGCTATCCGGGCGCAGCCTGCGACATCGAGTCATATATCTACCTGCCGATGCTGGAGGAGCTCGGCTACGTCCCGACCGAGAAATATGCAAAGGCTCCGGAGATCTACGAATTTTGCCGCATGATGGCCAGGCGGTATCGCCTGTATCCAGCCGCTCTGCTGCAGACGACGGTAACTGGCCTCAATTGGGACGCTGAGGCAGCACGCTGGATCGCATCGACCAACCGCAATGACCGCATCGCCGCGCGCTTCGCGATCGTAGCCCCCGGTATTCTCAGCCAGCCCAAGCTGCCGGGTATTCCCGGCATCGAGACCTTCACCGGCCACAGTTTCCATACCAGCCGCTGGGACTACGAGTATACCGGAGGTAATGAGCGAGGCGGCTTGGTGGGGCTGGCCGACAAGCGTGTCGGGGTCGTTGGAACGGGCGCTTCCGCGATTCAGTGCGTTCCCCATTTAGGCCAATCCGCCAAGCACCTCTACGTGTTCCAGCGCACCCCCTCGTCGGTGGACGCTCGAAACAACGTTCCCACCGATGGTGATTTCAAGCGTGCGCTGAAACCTGGTTGGCACCAGCATCGAATGGTCAATTTCAATAACCTCACCAGCGGCATCCCCGAGAAAGAGGATCTCGTCGGCGACGGCTGGACCGACATCCTCGCCGATTTAGCCTTCATCTTGAGCTCCGCAAGCGATGCGCCCGATCCCAAGAAGATAGAGGTGGCTCTGTTCGCCAAGATGGAGAAGTCCCGGCAGCGGATCAGTGCCATCGTGAAGGATCCGGCGACGGCAGAAGCGCTCAAGCCGTATTACAACTATCTATGCAAGCGCCCATGCTTCAGCGATGAGTATCTCCAGACCTTCAACCGCGACAATGTCACATTGGTGGACACTGCGGGCAAGGGGATCGAGCGGATCACGCCTGTTGGCGCAGTCGTCGCCGGCAAAGAGTATGCGCTTGATTGTTTGGTCTATGCCACCGGTTTCGAATGGCTCAGCGAATTCGCAAGCCAGATTGGCTTCGAGATCCACGGCCGTGATAGTTTGGCTCTCAGCGATCGGTGGAGTCAGGGCACTCGAACCATGCATGGCATGCATACGCGCGGCTTCCCCAACTTGTTCATTCTCGGGCTTGCCCAGAATGGCGTAACGCCCAATTACACCCATTTGGCCGAGGAGCGGGCAATCCATCTTGCCTATCTGCTCAAGCGATGCATCAAAGAGAACATCCACACCATCGAGACCACGCAAGAAGCCGAGGACAAGTGGGTGGAGGAGATCATTGCCCAGCGCGGGCCGCGGCGCGCATTTCTCGAATCCTGCACTCCCAGCTACTACAACCAGGAGGGAAGGGATACTCCGGCCACCGCTCTGAACGACATCTACGGGGCCGGCTCGGTCGCATTCTTCAAGGTCCTCACGGACTGGCGGGCTCAAGACGCCCTGCACGGATTGGAGGTCACTCGCAAGGTGCACTCGAAAAGTGACGAGAGGGTCCCTGCCGAATACTCAACGCAATGATTAGGTAGGAGCAGCTAAAGATGGCTCGCGCGGAAATCGACGGTATCGGAATAGACTACGAGCTGATTGGCACCGGCCGGGCGATCTCCATCACCCCGGGCGGCCGTTTCTCGAAGAACGACCCGGGCGTGCGCGAGCTGGCCGAAGCGCTGGCAGCGGGCGGCTTCCGCGCGCTCATCTGGGACAGGCCAAACTGCGGCGCATCCGACATTGCCTTGCGTGGCCAATCGGAATCGGTCCTGAACGCCGATGTTCTCGCCGGACTGATCCGCAAGCTCGACCTGGGGCCGACGATTCTCGCGGGCGGTTCCGCGGGGTCGCGTGTGTCGCTCCTCACGGCGACGCGTCAACCCAAGGCGGCGGCAGGCTTGTTCTTATGGTGGATCACCGGCGGTGCGATCGGGCTGGCCGCGCTGGTCGGCGTATATTGCGGTGATGCGGCGCTGACCGCGGCCGCCGGAGGGATGGAGGCCGTGGCGGCGATGCCCACTTGGCGTGAACAGCTCGAGCGCAATCCAGGCAATCGTGCACGCCTGCTGGAACAGGACCCGGCTGCGTTCATCGATACCATGTCGCGCTGGGCGGACGCGTTCACGCCGATCCCGGGCTCGCCGGTGCCCGGCCTGACATCGGCGGATTTCGCTGCGCTGTCCGTTCCCGTGGTGATCCTGCGAAGCGGCGCGAGCGATCTGCATCATCTGCGCAAAACGAGCGAGCAGGTGCATGCGCTGATTCCGCATTCGATCCTCGATGAGCCGCCCTGGGGCGATCGCGAATGGATCGACCGGATGGCAGCCGCCAGACGCGGCGAAGGCCTGTTCGCCAACTGGCCGAAGCTCGCGCCCCAGATCTTGAAGTTTGCGCGCTCTGCAGCCAGCGTGAGGGGGGACTGAATTGATCGACATAGATCCGTTTGAGATTGTTCCGACGGACACGACCACCGCCGATACCAGCGCTTCCGTCGTGCGCATCGACGCGCTGCGTAAATTCCGCCAAGTGGTGGACGGGCTCGGCGGTGATCCAGATGCCCTGCTTGCCAAATCGCAGATCGACTCAGCTGTGCTGGAGAATCGGAACGCGGTGGTATCTTATCGGATGATGGTCCACTTGCTCGAGCGGGCGGCGAGCGAGCTGAAATGCCCCGACTTCGGCATCCGTTTGGCGGCTGCGCAAAGCGGAGCGAAGGTGCTTGGGCCGATCGAAGTCGTCATGGCGAACTCGGACACGCTGGGCGACGCTTTCCGTTACTGTGCCAGCCACCTGCAAGCTTACAGCTCGGCAGTCCAGATTTGCATCGAGAGGGACCCCGCGAACCGACGCAGTTTGATGCGGTTTGAAATACTGCTCAGCCGGCTACCGTATCAACGCCAGGTCGTGGAGCAGGCGCTTCTGCTCACACAGCACGCAGCTGTCGATCTCACCGATGGTCATGCGCAGGCGCGGGAGATATGGTTCTCACACGCGCCTCTTTTGTCCCGCTCGGCGTATCGCAATCGTTTCAATACGGTCGTTCGCTTCGGAGCGCCTTGCAACGCTCTGTTCTTCTCCGATGCGGATCTCGAGTGCGCGATATCGGAGCCCGATCCTCAGCTCTATGAAATGGCTACCAGCTACATAGAGAGCCGCTTTCCGGTCGTGCGGCTTACGATGAGCACGCGGGTGAGGGCGATCATCGCGCGGCGGCTGGCCGACGATGAGTGCACTAACGACCAGGTTGCCTCGGCGCTCGGATTGCATCCGCGCACGCTTCAGCGCCGGCTCCGGGAAGAAGGCGAGTGTTTTGAAAGCCTCAAGGACAGCGTGCGCCGTGACATCGCGTTGCGATATCTGATACAGCCCGACCTGCCCTTGACCCGAGTTGCCGAACTATTAGGTTATTCAGAGGCGTCGGTGCTCTCGCGCAGCTGTGCGCGCTGGTTTTCGGCGTCACCCAAGCAGTTGCGCAACGAGCTGAGCACCTGGTCCTGAGCACGGCATTGGCCGGCTCATCTTTGCGCCGACGTTGTGCCTTCGGATTCGAGCGACACGCCGGCCGGATTGGTGAGGATATTGTCTGAATAGCCCGGAAACACGTAGTCGAGTTCGAACACGAACTTGTCGCCGAGCGCCCCCGTGAGGAAAATGTCCGTCTCGACGAAGGCCTGGATGCCGTTACGGCCATAGGTATACCGCCGAACGCCACTGAACAGGGGCGACTGATCCATCCGTTCGTCGACTTCCCCGGTGCCGGGTCGAGCGCGATTCAAGATGATCTTGACCCGTCCGCGCAAATCCGGATCGTTCAGCCCGGCGTCACGAATCCGAACGACCCTCTCCTCAATCTCCTCCAGGGAATTGAAGAGAATGCCGAGATGCAGATCATATTCGGGATCTGAATCTTGCGCAGCGCGCACCTTGGCGATCACCGCATGCTCGCCCGGCTGATCAACCTTTAGATTTTCACGGATTACGCTAGTGAGCTCACGCAATGCCTGCGGCTGCTCCATGATGAACAGGATCCCGTCGCCATTGTTGCTCGCGGCTCCGTCGACGACATAGTGATAGAACGGATAGCCCTCCGGGCTCGGCACACGGGCAAAGCCGAGCAATTCGAGGAGTTTGGCGGCCACCGGCCCCTCTTCGCGCGACCGATAGTGCATGGCGAGGTGGCCGAGGGTCTTCCGCCTACCAATTCTGTCCGGCTGCTGGGTGAGCATATTGCCCTCTCCTTGGTGTGGTATCCGAGTAGCTTTCATCAGCTTCATGGAACGCGCTTGATCTAACGCGACAGGTGTTCATATTTCACGGCCCTGGTGGACCGCTTGGCGGAGCCAGCCTCATCCAGGAGCTGTTGCGACGCCACGGCATCGTGGCCATTGGGCGCGTGCTCAGCGCGGACATAAACTATCGCGGGGTGGATCTCCGCCGGGGAGAGTCCGTCATCCTGCTCACCGCCATGATCGGATTTGACGAGAACAAAAATCCTCATGCGACGAAGGTCGACTTCGAGCGGTCCGGCTCCCAGCGCCATGCCGCATTCGGGCGCGGCATCCACAGTTGCCCGGGCCACCTGCTTGCCCGACGGGAACTCAAGATATTTCTCGAGGAGTGGTTCAAACGTATTCCCGAATTCGCACTTGCGCCGGGCGCCTCGCCGGTCTTTTCGACGGGCTTCGTCACCAGCCTCGCGGAGTTGAGGTTGGTCTGGCCGGCATGATCCGGAAATACTGACCGGCCCTGAGGATTAGGTTCTGCGGTCTCGTGAGATCAAGCCTAACCAGATCGAAATTGCGACGCTGAGAGGAGCGAGCCGCATGAGCTCGCCTTTCTCGACATAAGGATGGGATCCGCACTTGAGCGTCATTTCCAATTTCGTGCAAGGGACAGGCTGCGTGATCGCGCTGATGCTGGCGAACGCGTGTCCGCAAGCGCTCTCGAAGGGGGCACCGCCATCGGCATCGAGCGCCGCGCAGCTTTCGGACGGCAGCGATGGGAAAAATTGGCCGGGACCGGGCCGCACCTTCGGCGAGCAGCATTTCAGTCCGCTCGGCGCCATCAACGCGGGCAACGTGAGCAAGCTCGGACTGGTCTGGTCCATGGACCTGCCGACGCAAAATTCCGTGACCCAGCCGCTGGAGGTGGACGGAGTGCTCTATTTCTCGACGGGCTATAGCGTCATCCAGGCGGTCGAGGCGGTGAGCGGCAAGGAGCTGTGGTCCTATGATCCCAAGGCGAGCGAAGCCGCCGGCAAAAAGCTCCGCCTGGCCTGGGGCAGCCGCGGCATCGCATGGTGGAACGGCAAGATCTATACCGGCACTTTGGACGGTCGGCTGATCGCGATCGACGCGGTCACGGGCAAGCCGGTATGGTCGGTGATGACGGTGGACAAGGAGGATGGCCGCTATGTAAGCGGCGCACCCCGGGTCTTCGACGGCAAGGTAATCATCGGCCACGGGGGCGCCGATGTGGCTGCGACGCGGGGCTACGTGACGTCCTACGACGGCGAGACCGGCAAGCAGCTGTGGCGCTTCTATATCGTGCCAGGCAATCCGGCCGACGGGTTCGAAAACAAGGCCATGGAGATGGCTGCGAAGACTTGGTTCGGCGAATGGTGGAAATACGGCGGGGGCGGCACCGTTTGGAATGCGATGAGTTACGACCCCGAGACGGATACCGTGTTTCTGGGGACCGGCAACGGCGCTCCATGGAATCGCAAGATCCGCAGCCAGGGCAAGGGCGACAATTTGTTCCTGGCCTCGATCGTCGCGCTCGACGGCAAGACCGGCGCATACAAGTGGCACTATCAAATCAATCCCGGCGAGAGCTGGGACTATAACGCGGACATGGATATGGAGTTTGCCGACCTCTCCATCCACGGTAAGCGTCGTCAGGTGCTGATAACCGCACCCAAGAACGGCTTTCTATATGTGATCGATCGGCGCAGCGGAGAGCTCATTTCGGCCGCGCCCTTCGTCAAGACGACATGGGCAACAGGCATCGATCTAAAGACCGGCCGTCCCATCGATGCGCCCAATAGCCGCTACGAGACGGGTCCGTTCCTGCTCGCCCCCGGGCCTGTCGGCGCACATAGCTGGTTACCCATGGCGTTCAGCCAGGCCACGGGTCTGGTGTATATTCCGACACTGGAGCAGGACGCGCTTTATTCCGACAGCGGCTTTCCCTTGAAGGACTGGCAACGTGCTCCGGGCTTTTCGTTCAACGGCGGTGTCGGGGTCGACATGGGCAACGACGAGGCGAGCGCAGCGCTCGTCGCCTGGAATCCCGTGACGCAGAGACAGGCGTGGCGCATCCCGATGCCGGCCATCGTCAGCGGCGGCGTGCTGGCGACAGGCGGAAATCTCGTCTTCCAAGGGAGCATCGACGGCGGATTCAATGCCTACGATGCTTCGAGCGGCCAGCGGCTCTGGACTTTCGACGCCAAGGCTCCTGTCATGGCGCCGCCGATCTCCTACAGCGTGAACGGGCGGCAATATGTCACGGTCCTGAGCGGCGCCGGCACCAGTCTGGTGCTGCTCGGAGGCAATCTCGAGAAATTTGGGATCAGCTACAGTGACCAGAGGCGCCGGGTACTGACCTTCGCTCTCGGTGGTAGCGCCGTGCTGCCCGATACGCCTCCCTACCACTTCGTCGCCACGGCGGATGCCGACTATCGTTCCGATCCGGCGGCGGCGCGGCGCGGCGAGGCCGTTTATGGCGGGACCTGTCTGATGTGCCACGGTAAGAGCGGCTATGCCGCGGGTGACGCTCCGGACCTGCGCGCATCGCCGGTAATCACCTCCGACGAAGCTTTCGAGGCGATCGTCGCCGATGGGACGCTCGTTGCTCATGGCATGCCGCGCTTCGACGACATGTCCAAGCAGACGCGAGAGGATATTCGCCAGTATGTGCGCAGTCTCGCGGACGCTGCGCGGCAGGTCGACGCTGCGCGGCGGGCCGAGAGAGAGCGGCGTGGGGCCGCGGGACAGAGCGGCGCCTAAAGAGGACTGGCATGGCAGAAGCATCACGGGCGAGCAATGGTGGATCTTTGCACCACGAGGTGATCGTCGTCGGGGCTGGCTTCGGCGGCGTGTATGCCGTCCATCGGCTGCTGGACGATGGACGCGACGTGCTGTGCCTCGAGGCGGCAGCCGACGTGGGCGGCGTCTGGTATCACAACCGCTATCCCGGAGCCCGCTGCGACATCCTGTCCATCGACTACAGCTATTCGTTCTCGAAAGAGCTCCAGGACGAGTGGAATTGGTCCGAGCGTTATGCGCCGCAAGAAGAGATTCTTCGCTATATCGAGCATGTCGTGGACCGTTTCGGCTTGCGTCGCTTCATGATCTTCGACACCCGCGTGATCGCCCTGGAGCGCAATGACGATACCGGTCTCTGGACGCTTGGAACGAGCGCCGGCAAGACCTATACAGCACGCTTCGTGGTGCTGGCCACCGGTCCATTATCGCAACCGAAGGATCCCGATTTCCCGGGCTTCGCCGACTTTCGGGGCGAGGTCCATCGAACGGCGCGCTGGCCGCATCATCGGGTGAGCTTCGAGGGCAAGCGGGTGGCGGTCATCGGCACCGGTTCCTCCGGCGTGCAGTCGATCCCCGAAATCGCCAAAACCGCGGCGCACCTGATGGTGTTCCAGCGTACTCCGGTGTTCGCAGTGCCCGCCCGCAATGTTCGCTTGTCGCCCGAGGAGCTCGCGGCGGTACGCGCACGGTACTCAGAATATCGCAAGGAGCTCAAGAGCGGTTTCGCCGGCAACTACATGACCACAACCGGCAAGAAGGCGGCTGAATTCAGTGCGGCCGAACAACGCCGTATCCTCGATGCGCTTTGGGAAGAAGGGGGGCTCGGCGTCGCCAGCATATTCACCGACGTGCTGACCGACGAGTCCGCGAACCGCATCGTCGCCGATTACGTCCGCGCGCGCATCCGCGAACAGGTCAAGGACCCGGTGCTGGCGGAAAAGCTTCTGCCTCGAACCTACCCGATCGCCACCAAGCGGCCCTGTGTCGAGTCCGGCTATTACGCGGCCTTCAATCGACCGAACGTGTCGTTGGTCGACCTTCGCGAGACGCCCATCGAACGGCTGACGGCCAGCGGCATCCGCACATCGGACAAGCACTACGACTTGGACGTGTTTGTCCTCGCTACTGGTTTCGACGCGGTAACGGGCGCACTGAAGGCGATCGATCCCGTCAACGGCAAAGGCAGGCACCTCGTGGACGAATGGGAAGAGGGCCCGAAGACTTACCTCGGTCTGGCGGTAGCCGGATTTCCGAACCTCTTCATGGTGGCGGGCCCGGGCGGCACTTCGGTCTTGGGTAATGTCGTGGCGGTAGCTGAGGCGGGAGTCGACTGGATCGCCGATTGCATCTCCTGGCTGTATGCGCACGGTCATGTCACGATCGAGGCGACATCGGAGGCTCAGGCCGCCTGGACCGATCATGTAGCCGAGGTGGGCCGCTACACGTTGTTTCCCAAAGCCGACAGCTGGTATATGGGCGCCAACGTCGCGGGCAAGAAACGCGTACTGCTCGCTTATATCGGCGGGTTCAGCAACTATGTCGGCAAATGCAAGGAGGTCGCCGCAAAGAGCTACGAGGGTTTCGTCGCACGCTAGACCCGCGTTAGCGAGACCGGAATCGCTCCCATCCTCGGCATGCCGCTGAAGCGGTCATAATCGTCGTCAAGCCGGGTCAGCCGATTGACGTTGGCGCCATGGCGTCGCGTATCGGCCGACTCGTTCGGCGCCCGGCCAAAGCCGTGCGCGATCGCGAGCACGCCGCGGCGCAGGTCGGGATCCGCCTCGACCACCACCTCGATCATACCGTGACGCGAGCGGACTTCGGCGAGATCGCCTGGTGTTATGCCGCGCATTCGCAGCTCGTCAGGATGGAGGAACGCGGGATTGGTCAGCACCTTGAGGCGGCGCGGCTCGAGTCGGGTGGAACCATTGGTCACATTCTGAATGCGCCGCGGAATCAGCAGCAACGGATAGTCTGCGTTGGTGCCGCGTCGCGCGAGGATGTCCTCAGCCGCTATCGCCGCAAGATCGCCCATCATCACTTCGTTGCCCAGGTCGAGCCTGTCAGTGCACGCCGGGTCGCGCGGGCCCACGTAGACCCGCGCATCTTCGAACACATGGCCGTTGGGATATTGCTTGATGCGCTCGAGCGGGACGGCCGAGCCCGCGGCGATCAAGGCATAGATATCCTCGGTGGTCGGCTCGTGGGTCATGTCGAGCGGCTCGAGTTCTGTGGAGAACATGCTGCCGCATTCGAGCCGCAGGCCCATGCGCTGAGCGATGCGGTAATAGGCCCGCCAGGCATCGATCACATCGGAGCCCTTCGGCGGCTCGACCAGTGCGGGCTGGGCTGCGCCGAACGGCTCGGGATAGCCGTAGCCCTGGTGGAAGACGCTGTTCAGCTCGGTAAGGAAGGACAATACCGGGATCTCGAATGCAAGCTTCGAGGCAAGAACGTAATCCGCGACGCTTGCGGTTGGCGACATCTCGACGTCATGCGTGACGAACAGATCGAGCGAACGGAACGCTCGATAGGTGCGCTGCTCATCGGGCATCGTCCGCATGGCGCCGGCGTGCATGAACACGGCGCGGACCTGACCCTCGCCGGGCATCAGGATCTCATCGATCAGCGCTGCGGCGGGCATGCCGGCGACCGATTGCTCCAGCCCGCGCACCCGCATCTTCTCGCCGAAGCCAGTAGCAGGGTAGGGTTTGCGCGGCTGGGCGCGGGGATGGATCGGGGGCAGCAGCACCGGCGAATACATCACCTCCTCCCCTTCCTGCGACCAGAAGCCGCGCAGCGTCTGAAGGCAGTTCAGCAGATAGGTAGTGAGCGTGCCGCGCCCCGTCATCGACGAGCCGGTGCCGGTGCCGAAATTGCCGCGCTTGGCCTCCCCCAGCAACTTTGCGGCGGCGCGTAGCTCCTCCTCGGGCACCCCGGCGCGTTCCGCGACATAGCTCGGAACGAACGGGCGGGTTGCCTCGGTCAGCGCGGCAAGGCCTGCGGCGTTGCGCGCGACGAACTCCTGGTTGACCGCGCCCATGGCAATGATCAGGTGGACGAGGCCGGCGGCAATGGTCGAATCCTCGCCGGGAATGGGCTGGAGATGAATCGCGGCGCGGCGCGCGGTCTCGGTCCGGCGCGGATCGATGACGATCAGCTTGGTCCCACGGCGCACCAGCTCCTTGAGCCGAGTGCCGGGGTTCTGGCCGAAATACTGCTTGGAAATGACCGGATTGCCGCCGGTGATGAGGAACACATCGAGCGATTCCGGACGCATCCGGCCACCTTCCCACGCGCCGTGCAGCGCATCGGCGATTTTCGTGTTCGGCTGGTCGAGCGTCGCCATGGTGAAAAACATCGGAGAACCCACCGCGCGCAGGAGCGACATCATCATCGGCGCAGTAGCTACCTGTTCGACGCCGGGGTTGCCAAGGAAGCCGGCCACGGAACGTGGGCCGTGGCGCGCGACGATGTCCTTGAGCTTTTCTGCGATCTCGGCAATGGCGACATCGGTCGGGATCGATCTGAAACTGCCGTCCGGCTGGCGCTTCAGGCTGTGGAGCAATCGATCGGGATTGTTGTGCAGCGCTGGTAGCGCGCGCCCTTTCGGGCAGGTGAAGCCGCCGTAGAGCGGCGCATCGTGATTTCCATCCACACGGACTACATTGCCCTCGTCGAGCGTCACCATCACGGGACAATAAGCGGAGCAAACCCGGCAAGTAGATGGCTTGACCTCAATCATCGTACCCTCCTGCGCGTCCCGGCGGAGATCCATCTGGGGTTGGGCGGCCCAGCCCGAGGATCACGATCTTCGCGGTCGCCTGTTCTGTCGGCCAGAGAATGGAAGTCAGACCCGCCGCGACAGCGACCTTCTGTGAAGCTCCGGCATCATAAGTGATCACGCCGCCTCCGATCGCGCCGTCGAGTTTTTTGTTCCATAGCTTCTGACCGTTCATCGCATCGAGCACATAGAAGTTGCCTCCCATGTCGCCGAAAAAAACCAGGCCGCCGCCCGTCACAGTGATGCCGCTAAGAATGGGATAATTGGTCTTCACTCGCCATTTCCACGCACCACTATCTGCGTCCGTCGCATAGAGCCAGCCGGCCCAATCGGAGTGCGGGTCTTGTTTGCCCGCGATGTCCAACGGGTCGATCTTGACGCTTCCCATCCACACGCTGCCGTTTGGGATGGCTTTGACCTCGCTATCGCTCTGCAACCTTACCGTAGTGCACCACTCTGCCTCGCCGGTAATGATCAAGTTGGTCTGCGGGTTGTACGCGACACCGTTCCACTCTCCGCCGCCTGCCGATCCCGGACAGAAGTGGGTACTGCTGCCGGTGCTCAAGGGCGCGTCGACGTTTTCCACGCGCGTCACCGCGCTGCGATAGAGCAATCCGTTCGTCGCGAGATCGACGCCGTAGAGGTACCCGTTCTTGGGCGCGAATGACAATAGGTGCTTGCCGCCTCGGGTAGTTATGACGGCCGGAGTATTCGACACATCCCAGTCATGCCAATCCCTCGGCGCTACTTGAAAATGACTGAGATAGGCGCCAGTCTTCGCGTCGAGCGCGACGACCGAATCGGTATAGAGATTTTCTCCCTCGCGCAGACTTAGGACGAAATCCGGCGAGGGGTTCGCGACCGGAACAAAGAGGCGCCCCGTGCCCGGATCGAGCGTGTAGGAAGTCCATGTTCCTCCGCCGCTGACCGGCACGTCGGGGGCGTTTTTCCAAGTCGTGATGGCCGATATTGGCATCGCTCCCGAGGGGCCCCGAGTTGGGTCGCCTGCGCTCCTCGGTACCAGATAGGTCTCCCAGACGATGCTGCCGGTCGCGGCCGACAGTGCATACAGCCGGCCCTTCATGCCTTTGAAGCCGGTGGCCGTACCCGCAAAAACGAGGCCATTCCACGCGATCGGTGCAGCGTCCGCGATTTCCCCTTTGTCGCGGTCAGCAACCGATGTGGCCCACAAGCGCGCGCCGGTTTTGAAGTCGTAGGCGAGAACGCGGCCGTCCATGGTGCCGCGAAATAAGCGGCCGTCGAGGTAGGCGGCGCCGCGATTGAGGCCCAAGTTATGGATCTCGTAGTCCTCGTGCGTGCGCCAGTTTTCCCGACAATTAGTGGGATCAATGGAGAAGATGTCCAATGCGGTCGTGCCAATCAATGCTCCGTCGACCATGAGGGGGCCGGTCTCGAAGCTCTCGCGCAACCCGGTGTCGTAGCTGCATAGCACTTTGAGATCACGGACAGTCCGCGTATCGATGGCGTGGAGCGGCGAGTATCGCTCAGAGGTCAGCGTACGGTTGTAGCTCGGCCAGCTTCCGCTGTCCGAGGCCTCGGTATTCTCTCGCGGCGCGATGCGAGCGTCGGGTGCACCGGCGCGCGCAGGAGCGTTGTTCATCTCCACGGTGAGCGTACCTTCCGGATTGCCCGCGCTACGAACTGAATTTAACGCGACACCGAGCAGAGTCAAGGGTGACCATCCGCCGAGAGCGAGTCCGAACCACGCCATAACGATCACGGCAAACGCCGAAACGACGATATTTCCCCTGCGGCTCATCGCCACCACTATGTCACACATGCGACCGCCGACTCCAAGTCTTCAAAGGTGTCCCGTCCGATCAAGACAGATGCGGCTCCTTCGGCCACCCTGATTCTTCGCTCAGCGAGTCGATGGAGTAGCTGGCGTCCAGCGCAGAGGAGGATTCGTGGTGTCAACGCGGGATTCGGAAGTACTCGAGCGCCCCTCGCACATCGATCCGCGTCACATCGTCGACTATGACATCTTCGACGATCCGCGCTTCAGGACCGCAGGCGACCCTCATGCCGCGCTTCGTCAGCTGGGCGGGGAGGCGGGATACGGCATCTACTGGACGCCCCGCAACGGCGGCCATTGGTTCATCAACGATTACGAATTGATCTTCCAGGCTGCGCGCGCGCCGGAGCTGTTTTCCAGCAAGGCAATGACGGTGCCGCCCATGCCGGCCGAGCTCGAGCCGCGGCTCATTCCGCTGTCGCTCGATCCGCCCGAGCACGCCGCTTATCGGCTGCCGCTCATGCGCGCTTTCTCGCCTGACCGGGTGAAGGCCATGGAACCCGCCATTCGTACCTTTACGGTGCAACTCATACAGGCAATCTCCGACCAGGGCCGGTGCGACTTCGTGCACACCATCGCGGAGCCGCTGCCCATCATCATTTTCATGCGTCTCATGGGAATGGATATCTCGCGGCTCGGCGAGTTCCGGGGATGGATAGGCGACATGATGGCTCCCGATGAGGCTCCGCGCGCGCGCAGCTACGAGAATATCCGCCAAATGATGGGAGAGCTGATCGAGGCGCGCCAGAGCAAGCGCGAGGGCGATCTAATCAGCCACCTGCTCGACAGCGATATCGGCGGCCGGCCGGTGACGCTGGAGGAGATGCACGGGTACTGTCTGCTGCTGTTTGCCGCCGGGCTCGATACGGTGGCGAACGCGATGGCATTCGGCATGCGGCATCTTGCGGGCGATCCGGCTCTGCGGAACCAATTGCGCGCAACGCCCGCCCTCATTCCGGAGGCAATCGAGGAGTTCCTGCGCAAATTCGGAGTGCCGACCCCGCCACGCACGGTGAGTCACGATGCGGAGTTCGGCGGTGTGCGCCTGAAGGCCGGTGAACGGGTGGTATTGTTGCTGCCGGCCTGCAACTTCGACCCCAAGGTTTTTCCCGAGCCCGAGCATTTCGCGCTCGGTCGTGAGAACAAGTTGCACCTTACCTTCAATTCCGGTCCGCACCGCTGCGTCGGCTCGCATCTTGCCCGCCTTGAACTCAAGATCCTCTACGAGGAATGGCTCAAGCGGATGCCGAACGTCCGCCTCGATCCTGCGGCTGCGCCGCAGTACCGCCTTGGGCTTACGCTCGCGTGCGTGAAGCTGCCGCTGGTGTGGAACCCGGCCGACGTACAACGGATCCACTGAGATGTTGAAAGGAGAACGCCCGTGTCCGACAGCATGTATGACCTGGTGATTCGGGGCGGCACGATCGTCGATGGATCGGGCTCCGAGCCCTTCGTCGGCGACGTCGCGGTGCGCGGCGGCTGGATCGTCGCGACCGGCAAGGTCCAGGGCCGCGGTTCGGAGGAGATACAGGCCGCGGGGCTGCTGGTCACCCCCGGTTTTGTCGATATTCATACCCATTATGACGGCCAGTTGATCTGGTCGGATCGAGTCGCACCGTCTTCCGATCATGGCGTCACGACCGTCGTCATCGGCAACTGCGGCATCGGGTTTGCGCCCTGCCGGCCTCAAGATCGCAAGGCGCTCATCAAGCTGATGGAGGGCGTCGAGGACATTCCCGGCGCCGTCACCGAAGAGGGGCTCACCTGGGACTGGGAGAGTTTTCCAGACTATCTCGCGGCGGTGGAGCGGCGCGCACACGATATCGACATTGGGGTGCTCGTTCCGCATTCGCCGATTCGCGTCTACGCGATGGGCGAGCGTGCCTTGCGCCGCGAGCCGGCGAACGCCGCGGACCGGGCCACGATGCGCAGACTCACTCGCGAAGGGCTGGATGCAGGCGCACTCGGTTTCGGTACATCCCGATTGGCGGCGCACCGGTCCTCGAGCGGCGATTTGATTCCCACCTTCGATGCCGAAGAGACCGAGTTGACCGAGATCGCGCAGGAGCTGCGCGCGGCCGACAAAGGAGTCTTTCAGATCGTGACGAACGTGGGGTACACGCCGTACGAGGAACAGCTGCCCATGATGAAGCGGCTGGCGGCGGTCGCCGGGCGGCCGCTGACCTACACCCATCCGCAACTCGGACAGTGGCGCGAGGCGTTGAGACTGCTCGACGAGGCGAACGAGCAACCCGGTGTCAACATCAAAGCCCAGCTGCTGCCGAGGCCCGTCGGCATGATGCTCGGTCTCTCGATCAGCGCTCATCCGTTCTGCATGACTCCGAGCTATCTCAAGATCAAGGATTTGCCGCTTGCCGAGCGGGTGGCGGAAATGCGCAAGCCTGAAGTACGGCGGGCGATTCTGAGCGAGGAGCCGACAGATCCGACCAATCCGCTGATCGGGTTTGTTCGACGCTGGGATCGGATTTTTGCGACCGGACGAACTGTCAACTACGAGCCACCGCTCGACAGCAGCTTCGCCGAACTCGCCCGTGCGCAAGGTCGCACGCCCGGCGAGGTTGCCTATGACGAGCTGCTCAAGGAGGAGGGCAGGTCGCTATTGATGCTCACCATCGGAAACTACGAGTCCGGCAGCCTCGATTGGATGGAGGAAATGTTCGGCAGCGGCAACGTCGTGCTGGGCCTCGGCGACGGGGGCGCCCACTACGGCATGATCTGCGATGCGAGCTTTACCACCTTCGCGCTCAGCTACTGGACCCGCGACCGGCCGCGCGGGCGTCTGCCGATCGAGGACGTGGTGTACCGGCTGACCCGCGAGCCCGCCATGCTGATGGGTCTGGAAGATCGCGGACTGGTTGCCGAGGGCTATCGGGCCAGTTTGAACGTGATCGACTACGATAAACTGGCGCTGCATAAGCCCCAGGTGGTCGCCGATTTGCCGGCCGGCGGCAAGCGCCTTCATCAACTGGCCGATGGCTACGTTACAACCATCGTTCACGGTCGCGTGATCGCGCGCGACGGCAAGGCGACCTCCGAACGCCCGGGACGGCTCATTCGCGGACGCCAGTCGCCGCGTCAACACGCCGGGGTGGCCGCCGCATGAACCGCTGCGCGCCGCAATAGCGGCTCGAAGTGCCGGTATGTTGCGCTTCCTGCCTCACCTGCTTCGCCAGCTCCATAGCGATGAATACGCGGCGCTGCCTTTTGACTCGGCGCAGCGGACCGTCGCGCTCGAGGCGGTCGATCGATTGCCTGGAATCGCCCACCGGTTGAATGTCCCAGTCGCACCTTTCGCGTACGACCGCCGCGCCACCGCGCTCAGTCTCGAGCTGCTCAATCGTGCACACGGCGAGATTTTTTACTTGCTCCACCGGGATGCTGCGATTGACGAAGCCGCGGCCGCAGCCTCCTTCGCCGGCCGCTCGCCCGTCATCGATGTTCAGACTCACATCGTCGATGAGAAGCTCTGGACGGGTCCAATGGTCGGCGCGCTCTCGACATTCAACGCGCTGGTGGACCCTGATCGTTGGCGCGACGGCATGGACCCGCGGATGGCCGATGCCTCGATGTGGGCGGCGCTCGTTTTCGGCGCGAGCGAGACCACGGTCGCGCTGCTCACGTCGACCCCGGGACAACCCGGGCAGAATATTCTCGAGAACGCTCAGATAGCGGCGGTACGCGATGTCGTCGATCACTATGCCGGCACCGGCCGGCTGCTCAGCCACACCATCATTCATCCGAACCTCGACCCTGAAGAAATCGATCGGATGCCGGATCACGTGAAGACGCTCAAACCGTCTGCCTGGAAGGTCTATACGATGTATGGCCCGCCGACCGCCGCTGCTCCCGAAGGAGGCTGGTTCCTCGACGACGACGAGGTCGGCTTTCCATTTCTCGATCGCGTCATGCGTTGCGGCGGCCCGAAGATTGTTTGCGCTCACAAGGGTTTGGGGGGGGCGATTCCGAGCGCCTCGGTCAAGTCGACATCGCCGCGCGACATCGGTCCGGCGGCGAAGGCCTTTCCGGAGATTCGCTTCATCGTCTACCACTCCGGCTACGAACGTAATCCCGACGGTCAGGAAGGCCCGCTCGACGAGCACAATCCCGGAGGCGTCGATCGGCTGATCATGAGTGCCCGCGCAGCCGGCATCGGCCACGACGGCAACATTTACTGCGAGCTCGGCAGCACGTGGTTCATGATGCTGCGCCGTCCATTGGAGGCGGCGCATATCATGGGCAAACTCCTAAATCAATTCGGGCCGCGGCGCATCCTGTGGGGCACCGACAGCACCTGGTATGGCTCGCCTCAGTCGTTGATCGACGCGTTTCGCGCGTTCGCCATTCCCGAGGACATGCAGGCGAAGTTCGGATACCCGGCGCTCACGCCGCAGATCAAGGACATGATCCTCAGCCGCAACGCCGCCGCCCTTTATCAGATCGATATCGACGATGTCGCGAGCCGGCTCTCCGGCATGTCGCCCGATTGGACCGCGCGCGCCGCGCCAGCGCTGTACGCCGCGCTTGACGCCAGCCGCGTCGGGCGCCCGGTCTCGCTCGCCTGATGGGCATCTGCAACGGCCGCGTGGTCATCATCACCGGCGCCGCGCGCGGCCTCGGACGAGAATATGCGCTCGGCTTTGCCGCCGAAGGCGCGCACGTGGTGATCAATGATCTCGGCGGCGCCGCAGACAGAAGCGCCGCCGAAGCGGTCGCCGAGGAGATCAAGGCGGCCGGCGGGAAGGCGGTCACCAATCACGACGACATCGCCGACTGGGACGGCGCCGCAAGCTTGATCCGCACGGCGCTCGACGCGTTCGGCGCACTTCACACCGTCGTCAACAATGCCGGCATTCTGCGCATTTTCCCATTCGAGGAGGAATCGCTCGAGAACTGGGACCGGACGATTCGAGTGCACCTGCGCGGCCACTTCTGCGTCGCTCGCCGCGCAGTCGACTATTGGCGCGCAGAGCATGCGGCCGGCCGCCAGGTCGCCGCGCGCATCATCAATATTTCGAGCGGAGCGGGACTGCAGGGCGCGGCCGGCCAAGCGTCCTATTCGACGGCGAAAGGCGGTATCGCTTCGCTTACCCTTACCCAGGCGGCCGAGCTCGGCCGCTACGGTATCACCGCCAATGCCGTCGCGCCGACCGCGCGCACGCGTATGACGTCGGAATTCTGGCCGGATCAAATCGCCAAACCTGACCAGGGCTTCGACGCGATGGACCCGGCAAATGTCGCCCCCACGCTGGTATGGCTCGGGTCGGAGCGCTCGAGCCACGTCACGGGCTGCGTGTTCGAAGTTGGCGGCGGCCTCATCGCGCTCGAGGAAGGCTGGGACTTCGGTCCGATGATCGACCGCCAACGTCGCTGGGAGCCGGCCGAAGTCGGTCCCGCGATCGACACGCTCCTGTCGCGGCGCCGAGCGCCGCGAGCGGTGTGGAACACCTGAGCGCGAGGCCTACGCGGGAAGCGCCTCTTTTTTCACCTCGCGCCGGCCGAGCGCATAGTCTCCCGCGCCTTGCGCGTTGCGGGATCGCTGATGGAATCGCGCGACAGACCCGTGACCACCGCACCGAATTCGCTCTGGCCGGGAAGTGTCGATCGTGCCGGGCGAAGAGGTGTCGCTCAGGATCAAGTTTCGCTCGATGCGCCATCTTATAGTTCGCGCGAGAGTGACCGCAGCCGGCTGTTGGGTGGCGGCGTCTTCAGCGTATGGGAGTACGATGAGATGGCGATTGAGCGCCGTATGGTGCCGCGAGGGCTCGGGTGAGCGGAATGAAGTCCGCAGGACTCTGCATCGGAATTGATGTCGGGGGCACTTTCACCGACTGCGTGCTGACCGAAGGCAACCGCGTGTGGCGCGCCAAATCCCCGACCACGCCGGGCGAGATCGGCAAGGGCGTGCTCGCCGCGGCCGCGCTGGCGTGCGAACGGCGAGGAGAATCGCTGCGGGCGACCATGCCGCAGGTTGCGCGTTTCGGCCTCGGCACCACGGCGATCACCAATGTACTCGCCGCGCGCGTCGGCAAGCGCGTGGGACTTGTGACAACCGCGGGATTCGAGGAGATGATTCCCTTCGCTCGCGGCAGCCGCGTGATCGACGATGAAGGCTGGCTCATCACGCCGCCGTCGATCATCGATCTCGACACGATCGCAGGCGTGGCGGAGCGCATTGACCGCGAGGGGCGTGTCGTCATACCGCTCGATCCGGCGCATGCCGAGTCCGCCATCCGGCGCCTCGTGGAGCACGGCAAGATCGAGGCGCTGGTGGTCTCTTTCCTATGGGGATTTCGCAATCCCGTCCACGAGGAACTCGTGGTCGCGCTCGCGCGGCGTAATTATCCCGAGATCACCGTGCTATCGGCGGGGTTGCTTCATCCCGCTGCGCGTGAATTCGAGCGCACCAGCTTTGCGCTGCTGAACGCCTATGTCTCGGGGGCGCTCGGCGGCATCGATGAGTTGGCTGCCGAGCTGGCTCTTCTAGGTCTCAAGCCCTCACTGTTGCTGGTTCATTCGCAGGGCGGATCGATCAGCATCGCGGAAGCCAAGAATCGGCCGCTCGGCCTGGCCGCATCCGGCCCGGCCGCAGGTGTCGCGGCGTGCGTTGCCGTGGCCAAGGCCGCCGGGATTACCGAGGTCGTGACCTGCGATGTCGGCGGGACATCGTTCGATGTGTCCGTCATCGTCGGCGGCGAGCCGGCGAGCCGGACCCGCGGCGAGGTGATGGGAATGTGGACAGCGCTCCGGCAGGTCGATGTCGAATCGATCGGGGCCGGCGGGGGATCCCTCGGCTGGATCGATGCGCGCGGGCTGCTGCGTGTCGGCCCGCAATCGGCGGGTTCGGTACCGGGACCCGCCTGCTACGGACGCGGAGGCGCCCGTGCCACCGTCACCGACGCGCTGGTGGTGCTGGGGTACATCGATCCCGATCGCTTCCTGGGCGGCGACTTCAAGCTGGACGCTGCCGCAGCAAGGGCGGCGTGCGCAGCGCTCGGCGAACAGATCGGTATGGACCTCGAATCGGCCGCCTGGGGCATCCGCCGCCTCGCACTCGCCGGCATGGTAAAGGCGACCCGGGGACGCACCGGCATGCTCGGGCTCGATCTTCGCCGCCAGGCATTCTTGAGCTTCGGCGGCTCCGGATCGCTATTCACGCCGGATCTTGCCATCGCGGTGGCCGCCAAGAAGGTACTGGTGCCCGAACTGGCATCGGTGCTTTCCGCTTTCGGCGCCGCAACCACGGACATCCGTCGAGAACGCATCCGCTCGATGATCGCTCTCTTTCCGCTTGATCCTACGACGGTAGCGAGAGTCACGTCGGAGCTGGCCCAGAGCGTGCTCGACGACTTGGCCGCGGACGGTGTGCGCGAGGCCGATCGCAGCGTATATTTTGAGGCGGACCTGCGATTTGCGAGGCAGATTTCGGAAATCGCGATGCCGTTGCCCGGCGGCACGTTCGATGCGGACGCCGAGACCGCGTTGCTCGGTGCGTTCCGAGCCGAATACGCGCGCCGCTACGGACACGGCGCGCTGGCCTTGGGTGCGCCGATCGAGCTGGCGACGATTCGCGCCGTGGGCATCGGGCGGACGACGCAGGCGGTGCTGTCGCCTACCAATGTGGATGTAGTGTCGGAAGGAACTGCGGCGCCCGTGGCCCGCCGGCGCTCGGTACGACTCGAGCGCGGTGATGCAGGCCGGGAAGATATCGCCGTATTTGACGGCGATCGGCTTCGCCCCGGCCATACGCTCGGCGGGCCAGCGTTGATCGATGCGCGCGACACTACGATCTGGATACCGGCGGGCGCCACAGCGACGGTCAACGGCCAGGGAACACTGGTCATGGAGATGCAAACATGATTGCAAATCACATCGATCCCATCGATCTCGAGGTGCTTCGGTCGCGTCTCGAGGCTGTCGGCGAGCAGGCATGCCGCGCCATCGAGCAGACTGCGGTGTCTCCGGCCATCACCGAGTCCAAGGACTATTCAGTGACGCTGATGGACGCGAATGGGGGCCTCATCATTGGATCGGGACCGGTGATTTACCACTATGGCGCCGCGGCGCACGCGGTGCGATCGACGATTGCGCGCTATGGCGCGGCAATACGGCCCGGCGATGTATTCCTGGCCAACGATCCGCATAACGGCGGCGGACTGCATCCGCAGGACGTGATGCTGCAGCAGCCGATCTATGCCGGGGATCAGCGGGTCGGTTGGGTGGCCGCGTCGGCGCATCTGATGGACATGGGCGGCATGGTCATCGGATCCTTTGCGCCCGATGCGACCGAATGCTATCAGGAGGCATTCCGCATACCTCCCGTGCGATTGTTCCGGGCCGGAGAGGAGGTCAGCGAAGTATGGGATTTGCTGCGTACCAACATACGCATGTGTGAGCTGGTGGAGATGGATCTGCGCGGGCTCGTGGCAGGTGCGCATCATGCCACCGAGCGGATCGGGCAGGTCGTCGAGCAGACCGGGCTCGATGCCTTTCTGGCAAATCTGGCGGCGATTCGCGACCTGTCGGAGATGCAGATGCGAAGCCGAATCTCCGCGATCGCCGACGGCACGTATCGAGCGACGTCATGGACGGAGTATCACAGGGAGTTTTACAAAATCCCGTGTACCCTGACCGTGGCAGGCGACCGGATGACCTTCGATTTCGAAGGCGCATCGCCTCAGTGCAAGCGCTTCTTCAACTCGAAGCCGCATATCATCATTGCCGAGCTGGTGGTGATGCTCGCGAACCGGATCGCACCCGATCTGCCGTTCAATGACGGGCTTTTCGCGCCCGTCACGGTTCGCTGTCCCGAAGGATCGATCGTCAACGCGAAGCCGCCTGCTCCCATCGGGGCAGCCCACATGCACGTCGCGTTGAACGCCGCATGCGTTGCCATGCAAGCACTGACGCTCGCAACCGGCGCATCGCCCAAAGCCGAACCACACGAACAGCATCTCGGGGGCGCGAGCTGGGGTTCGGCGATCGCCACGCAGCTTTGGTCATGGACCGATGCAGCCGGCAAGCAGGATGCATTCCTGACGATGGACGGCTTGTGGGCCGGCGGCTCGGCGGGCAGCTTGCGCGACGGCAATGATATGGGCCGTGACGTGATCGGGCCTGCAGTAGAAGGCTCCTTTCCGGACATCGAAGTGCTGGAGAGCTGGTTTCCATTGCTGTTCCTCGAGCGCCGCTCGCGGGGCGGAGCCGAGGGCGCAGGCCAATTCCGCGCGGGCAGCGGCAACCAGTTCAGCTTCCGTCCGCACGGTGTCGCAGAGATCGTCGGCACGATCTTCGGCATGCGGCGCTGGCTGCCGCTGCAAGGGCTCGCGGGCGGACGCCCGGGAGCGTGCAACGAATTGATCGTGCACCATGCCGACGGCTCGTCGCGGACACTCGAGCTGGCGGCCAGCGCGGCTGTGGTTCACGCAGGCGATTGGTACGAAATGCGCATGGCGAGCGGCGGCGGCTATGGGGACCCTCTGGATCGCGATGCGGTGGCGGTCGAGCGCGACATCGCGCACGGACGAATTGACGCAGAGGTTGCACGGCGCACCTACGGCGTGGTGGTCGGCAATGCCGCAGCGACGGCTGCGCTACGCGACGTCATGCGCCGCGAGCGTCTGGCCCGCGCGCAGCCGGCGCGCAAACCCTTGTCTTGCGGGAGCATCGAGATCTCCGGCGACGCGCTGCCGATCTATCCCGGCGTCGTACAGCGGGGCACGGTCGCGGTGGCCGAGGCGAGCGGAGCGCCGCTGGCGCGCGCACCGGATCACTGGACGGAGGGTTGCCCGACGCTGATCGAGCGGCGCGGGGACGCGAATGATCCCGACATTTTTTATCGCACCTGGTTGGATCCACGGAGCGGGAGTGCGCTGCATGTCGAGGCGGTCGTCGGCGATGTCGAGCGCAGCTTCGAGGTGGCCCCGACGCGCTGGACCAATGCGGCGGCATGAAGCGCGGACGGCGGGTATTTTTCGGGTCGTGTCCCGTCCGATCATGGTGCCGTGCAGAAATTGAGCTGAACCAGTGTCCTGGTAGGGCAATGCGCAAGGGCAGCGGCGACCGCCGCGCCCAGGAGATGAGAATATATGGACGATGTGATCGAACGATCCAACGACGAGATCGATATCGGGGCCCTGCACCGCAGGTATGCAGCGGAGCGCGCTGCGCTTCCCGCCGCGCTGCAGCGCTCCGAAATTGCCGACGAGAATGCGTGGGTCGAGGAGATCCTCGCGGGGATGCCGAGATGGCGCGAGTTCCAGAACAACTGTGTTCCGAGCGCTTACAATTACGATGGGCACGTAACCAAATCCGTGCAGTACAACCTGTTCCACCCCGCAGGGCCGCTCGCCTATATGGATCGCCTGGCCAAATGGCGCGAGGAGGGCTCGTTCCAAGGTTTGGAGCGGACGTATGACACGGCTGGGGCGTAGCCGCGGCGCGGGGCGCGGCACCGTTTTGTCCTCTGGCATCAAGCAATGGTCGTCGAAGGGTACGAGACTCGTGAATTTATGAGCAAAAATGTGACCTCGGTGCGTAAGAAGATCAAGACGATACCCAGTAACTGCATCGCCAGCGGCAATTGCACCATCGTCGCGCCCGACCTGTTCGGCCACGACGATAAGGGGGTCGTGGTGGCGCGGGTGACGCGCCTTAGTGCTGCCCAGTTGGCCGACGCGCGGAGCGCCGTGGCGGCCTGTCCGGTCGCTGCGATCGAATTGGAGGATGACGTGGGGACTGAGGAATGAGCCAACCGAGCTTCAGCCCGCCGGCAGGGGCGCCGGTGGCGGATATCGATTTCACTTCGTGGCAGATGTGCAACGATCCCTACCCGGTGTTGCGCGAGATCCGCGAGCTCGGCCCGCTGGTCTGGAACAAGCGCGGCCATTGGATGACGGCGCATGACAAAGTGTGCCGCGAGATCCTCAACCGGCCGGGTCCGCTCGGCCAGGAAGGGGCGATGGCCAATTTCTTCGGTGCCGAGGCTTTCATCTCCATCGACGAAGTCGCCCGCCACAACGCGTTGCGCGGCGTCTGGATGACCGCTTTCCGCCGCGACGTGCTGACGGCGCTGACCCGCGTCATCCGCACTTATGCCGAAGACATGTTGGAGAGGGTCGAGGGCCGGTTCCGCGCCGGCGAGAGCCCCGATCTCGTCCCCGGTTTCTGCCGGCCGCTGCCGGCCTATGTCATCGCCTATATGATGGGCATCCCCGACGATATGATGCAGACGGTCGTCGAGTGGAGCGACCTGATGGCAAATTCCGCCTCGGGCGGCTTCCCGATCGATTACGACAACGACCCCGCCTGGCTCGCCGGCGAGCGCGCCAAGAAAAAGCTCGGCGCCTATCTCTACGAGCAGATCGAATATCGCCGCAGCCATCGCGGCCAGGATCTGATCAGCCAGATCGTGCATTCCGAGGTCGGCCGCACCTTGTCGGACGAAGCGATGATGGTCAACACAAGGCAGCTGCTGTTTGCCGGCAATGAGACCACCGCCAACTGGCTGGCTCATATCGTCGTCGTTCTCGGCCGCCATCCGGAAGTGCGCCGCCAGATTGTCGCCGACCCCAGCCTGAGGGCGCAGGCGCTGGACGAGATCATGCGCTGGGAGCCGGTCGTCCATACGCTGCCGCGCGGCGTGCGCGGCGACGACGTCGTCATCGCCGGCCAGAAGTTGGAGGACGGCGCCGAGGTGGTCATGCTTTTTGGCGGCGCCAACCGCGATCCCGAGCGCTATGAAGATCCGGAACGCTTCAACATCCAACGCGAGCGCAAGGCCAATCTCGGCTTCGGCTATGGTCTCCATAGCTGCCTCGGCGTGACGCTGGCGCGAATCGAGGCGCTGGAGGCGACGAACGCCTTCCTCGCGCATTTCCCGGAATTTGAGCTGACCTCACCTGCTCCGAGTTTCGCGACCTTTCCCATGCGCGGGCCCGGTCCCATCCATATTGTGCCCGGCGGGAAATAAAAACGCGCCCGGCCCCGTCGCCAGGATAGGGACGGGGCCGGCGCATAATCGTAAGAAACTCGAGAGAAGGGTTCGGCGGATGCAGTTTCGCTCCACGGCAAGTTCGTTTCAGTACCGGCTGCGTCAGGATCTCAAGCCTGCGAGCATCGCGGACTGGCGCGAAGCGGCGCGGCGCGCCCTGCCGGAAATGATCTGGGCCTATGTCGATGACGGCGCCGAGGGCTGCCGCACGAAAGCCCGCAACGAGGCCGCGTTCGACGAGTACCGGTTCCGGCAGCTCTGCCTGACCGGCGTCATGGCGCCCAAGCTCGCCAAGCGCTTCGCCGGCACCGATCTGTCGATGCCGTTCGCGTTGGCACCCACGGGCATGACCGCCCTCTCGCATTGGAGCGGCGACATCGCCTGCGCGCAGGCCGCGGAGGCGGCCGGCATCCGCTATACGCTGAGCGGCGCCTGCTCCTACACCCCGGAGGAGGTCGCCGCGGCGACCAAAGAAAAGCACTGGTTCCAGCTCTACTGCTTCGGCGACCGCGACACGGTCGGCAAGCTCATCGAGCGCGCCCAATCCGCCGGCTATACGGCGCTGTTCCTGACCGTCGATGTGCCGGTGCGCGGCCATCGCGAGAGCGAGACGCGCACCGGCTCGACGGTGCCGCCGACCATGACGCTCGGCACGGCGTGGGACTTCATGCGCCATCCGTCCTGGACCTGGGGTGCGCTCAGCAAGAAGCGCACGGTGCCGATCCTCTATGCCGAAATGGAGCAGGCCAAGGCCCGCGAAAGCGATTTGCAGCGCGCGGCGCGGGTGCAGGCGCGCATGATGATGGTCGATCTCAATTGGGACGATCTGCGCTGGGTGCGCGATCTGTGGAAAGGACGGCTCTACGTCAAGGGACTGCTCGATCCGGACGATGCCGAGCGCGCGGTCGAGATCGGCGCCGATGGGGTGGTAGTGTCGAACCACGGCGGCCGCCAGCTCGACCATACGCTGGCTTCGCTCGATGCGCTGCCCGCGATCCGAGAGCGGCTGGGCACGCGCGGCGAGGTGCTGCTGGATGGCGGCATCCGCCGTGGCAGCGATATCATCAAGGCGCTGTGCCTGGGTGCCGACGGGGTGTTCATCGGCCGTCCCTATCTCTATGGGCTCGCGGCCGGCGGCGGGCAGGGCGTCAAGGACGTGATCGGCCTGTTGCGCGCGGATCTGTTGCGGACGATGGTGCTGATGGGCTGCTCAGACGTCGCCGAGCTCAACCGTTCTTGGCTGATTTGACGCGCAAGACGGAGGGACCAGCGCATGCGACAGATTTCGCCGAAAATGGAGACGATCCCGGGGCTGCAAATTCATCTGGGCGAGACGACGGTCTGGTCGGTGGCCGAATCCGTGCTCTATTTCACTTGTGTGGAGGACGAGCCAGAGCTTTTGCGTTGGGACCCCAAGAGCGGCGTCGTCACGCGCTGGCCGATGCCGGAGCGCATCGGCGGTTATGTGCTGAAAGAGGGCGGCGGCGCTCTGGTGGTGCTGGCCTCGGGCCTCCATGATTTTGATTTCGCGAGCGGCTCGCTCAAACTCCGGGTCAAGAATCCTGTCGAGGGCGTGGCCTTGCACGAGCCCGCCTGCGATCCGAGCGGACGGTTGTGGGTCGGCTCGATCGACCTGTCGCTGACTGCTGCCAACCCGCGCCGCGGTAAGGCCAAGTTCTTTCGGCTGGAGGGCAATGAGCTCGTGCCGGTACTCGAGAATATCGGCTGTGCCAACGGCCTCGCCATCAGCCAGGACGGGCGTTACCTCTATTTTGCCGATTCCGTGTCGCGCGGTAGCCTGCGCTTCGATCTTGACCTGAAGACCGGCTCGATCACTAACCCCACGCAGGTGTTCGAGCTGCGCGCGGACGAGCCGGGCTATCCCGACGGCGCCACGCTCGATGCCGAAGGCAGCTATTGGGTGACGCTGGTCGGCGCCGGCAAGCTGCGCCGCTACCTGCCCGATGGCACGCTGGATGTCGAGATCAAGCTGCCAGTATCCAATCCGACCAAGGTCAGCTTCGGCGGTCCCGGCTTCCGCACCATGTTCCTGACCAGCTGTCGCCTGGAGCTGGGACCTACCCTGACGGACGCCGACGGGCGGGTCTACAGCTTCGATCCGGGTGTTGCGGGCTTCGCCGAGCCTCTATTCCGCGGCTGACGCGCTTCTATTCTGCGGCGCGGACGCGCTGAGACGGCGGATTTTTTCTTCAGCGGTTCCAGAAGATTTGTGGCGTCCTGCGAGCTCACCGAACCACTCTGATCGGCGTGATGAGCAGGTGGCCTCGTTTTCACACCGCTGGGAATGATATCGAGTGATCCCGACATGTGAACGGCAGACAGGGCAAGCACCACCGGGCTCACCCCCTTCAAGATTTCAGACAACTCCGCATCGCTTTCGGTTATCTGTCTTGTGGCCTGGTTGGCGCCGGCTAAAACGGGTGAGGGTGACTTGCTTACGGCATCCATACTCTCTTTCCTTGGTCTTGACCCCGTCATATTTACGATGCCAGCGCGGGGGCGCATTGACCTCACGCGCCGGTCACGCCGACGCTCGCGCACAGACCGGGCGACTCAACCCGAACGGAATGCGCGCGGGCCGGTATTTTGGCCGTAGCGAGGGAATGCCGACGGCGCTGCGGCCGGCAGCGGTTCCGGCGGAGAGGAGGGTTCTGACCGAAAGCGCACGCGCTCTCAGTCAGATAGATCCGGCTCTAGGCGACGCCTTCGAGCTTTTCCTTGCGGCCGAGCTTGTAGTCGCCATGGATGGTCGTGCGGCGCATCTCGCGGCGCATGCCGGCCGGCGTGCCGGTTGCGCAATGCAACAGCCGCCAATTGTCCCAAAGCACCATCTCGCCCGGCACCCATTTGTGGAAATAGGCGCGCTCGGGCCGCGTGATGTTCGCGATGACCTCGCGCAGGAGGGCGTCGCCCTCTTCATTCTCCATCCCCTCGATGCCGTCAGCGAACCAGGGCGAGACGTTGATCACCTTGCGCCCGGTCTGTTCCTGAACATAGACCATCGGGTGGATCACCCGCGACCGGGTCGTGTGGCCCATCGTCTTCGACTGGAAATCGCTGAGGCGGATGCGACGGTCCGGCTTGTCGCCGAACTTCGATTCCCAGCTGTCGCGGCTATAGGCATAGATCACGTTGAGCCCTTCGACCCGCGCCTTTAGATCGTCGGGGAGCGCGTCATAGGCCGCGATCTGATCGATGAAACCGGTCTGGCCGCCGCGCTCGGGCACGGTGAGCGACCAAAGGATGCCCCCATGATTGAGCTGGTCGGTATAGATCGAGTCCTTGTGCCAGGCCAGCCAGCCCGAAAGCTCCTCGCCATGGACCTCATAGACGCCGCCACCGACCTCGTCGATGGTGATGCTCACCTTTTTCTCGCGCGGCAAATCGAGCTCGCGCAGCAGCGGATGTTCCTGATTCTCGCCGAACACTTCCGACAGTTTGAGATGGGTATCGAGGCCTGCGAGTTCCTTGAATACCACGACGCCCTTGTCGATCCACAGATCGTAAAGCGCCTTGCGGATCTTCGGGTCATCGATCATCTCCGGCTTGAAGCCGGTGACGACCACGCCGAAGTCGGGCTGCCCCGGCAGCGGCGACAGACTGTAGCTCATCGAGTGTCTCCTGTTACACTAAAACGGACGCCGGTCAGTGGCCGCGCGCAGCGGGATCGGCGGGATAAATATCGGGCGCCTTGGCGGTGAAGCCGCCATCCAAAGGCAGCTCGAGGCCATTGATATAATTCGCTTCCTGGCTGGCCAGGAAAGCCGCGAGATGGGCGGTGTCCCAACCGGTGCCCTGCTTGCCCGTGGGCGAGCCCTTGTCGCGCATGGCGCTGACCGCAGCGGCATACTCGCCGACCATGCCGCGCACCATCGGGCTGTCGATCATGCCGATCGCGATGCAGTTGCAGGTGACGCCCTTATCGGCGAACTCGACCGCCATCAGCTTGGTCAGCATGGCGACCGCTGCCTTGGACACACCATAGACCATCGGTATGTTCTTGCCGAGCGAGCGCAGGCTTGCGATGGACGAGACCGTGATGATGCGGCCCCATTTCTGCTCGATCATCGGCTTGAGCACGGCACGGGCGGACAGGAACGCAGCCTTGACGTTGACCGCCATCACTCGGTCCCAATCCGCTTCGGTTTCCTCGAAAAAAGGGAGACGGGAGGAAATGCCGACGATCTGAGCCAGAATGTCGAGCCGGCCATATTCCGATATGGTGCGGGTGACCATGTCCTGCATGTCGGATTCTGAGGTGACATCGGCCTGAACGACCAGCGCCTTGCCGCCTTCGCCGGCGATCAGCGCCGCGGTTTCTTCGGCGGCTGCGCGGTTGATATCGACCACCACCACCTTGGCGCCTTCTCGGGCGAACTGCACTGCGGTGCATTTCCCGTTGCCCCAACCGGGCCCCGAACTGCCACCGCCATTGACGATCGCAACCCTGCCTTCCAGCCGTTTTGTCATGGTGTTTCCTATCCTAATTTAGACTAAGCAAACTTGATAGCATGTAACGTGATGGCACGTCGATTTCCGCCGATTTCGGCAGGGGACGCCGCCCTTCAACGAAAACGAGCTAGAGGTTTCAAGGAGTACAACGATGCCGCGCATACCCTATCCCGATCCCGCGACGCTGCCCGAAGCCATGCGCCGTGTCGTGTTCGAGAACCCGTCCAATGTCACGCGCATGCTCGCCGCGGCCTCCGAGCCCGTGTTCAAGGGCTTTGCCGCCCTGTCCATGGGCTTCATGGGCGGCGGCTCGCCGCTTCCGCCGAAGCTGCGCGAGATCGCCATCCTGCGGGTCGGCCATCTGTCCAATGCGGCCTATGAGGTGTTCCAGCATGAGGCGCTTGCCCGCCACGTCGGGCTGAGCGAGGCGGAGATCGATGCGGTCCGCAAAGGCGGCGCGGCGGCTTCGGTGCTGGGCGAGGCGGGGGCGGCAGTGCTCGCCTATGTCGAGGATCTGGTGAAGAATGTCCGCGCGAGCGACGCGACGCTGGCTGCCGTGCGCGCGCATCTCAACGACACCCAGTTGGTCGATCTCACGCTGGTCACCGGCATGTACATGATGGTCAGCCGCTTTCTGGAGACCACCGGCGTCGAGATCGATGGCGCGCCGATCGACTGGAAAGAGGTGACGCCGGCCAAGTAGAGTTAGGCTCGAGACGCATGCGATTCCACGATCCGCCGCCTACTCGAAAAGCATCACCTGGATTTCGCGCGGTCCCTGGAAAGCCGTGCGGCCATGCGCCGTAAACTTGTTCTCGAGCAGCAGAACGTCGCCCGCCTGCCAGTCGAAATCGACGCGCCGCCGTTCCAGCTCATTATGGATAACGAAGAATTCCTCCTCGGTGAGCTGCTTGCCGTCACCGACGGAGACGAAATAAGGGCGCGGAACTGTGTCGCCATAGGCCGCGTCCATCAGGGCGGGATACTCCTCTCCGACGCAGAGCCGATGCGGGGTCTGCGCATAGATCTGGTTGAAGAATAGGAGCTGGCCGGTCTGGGGATGGTTGGTAACGCCCGGACGATGCGTCCAGAAGCGCAGGTTCCGGTCTTGGTCCCATTCATAATTGATGCCGCGTTCCTCGAGCTGCGCGGAAACGGCGGCGGTATCGTCCGTGCCGAACCATTGCTGCCAAGTGTGATGGCGATAGGCCGGGTCGGCGCGCCAATCGTTTTCTAGCTTCGCGTTGCGCATGTTGCGGCCGTAGATGGCGCCCCGATCCGCAAAGCGCTCTTGCATGGCGGGCGGCAAGGCTTCGAGCAGCCCGCGCATGTCGGCGATGACGGTCCGCCCACCTTCGGCCGCAGGCTGCTTGCAATAGAAGGCGACGAGCCTGGGGTTGAACGGCAGGTACGCCATTTCCTGGTGAAGGAAGATATAGACCTCGGGCGGAGTACGGGTGGATTCCATCACGTTGCCCTTGATCGGTTTGCGCTCGCTCGTGCCCGCCACATAACCCTTCGAGAAAGTCGTGAAGCCGGTCATCAGCGCTGCGAAATCATCCGGTCCGGTGACCGGGAAGCCGCGCCATAGAATAGCGCCGAAGCTCAATAGCGCATCTTCAATGGAAGCGCGATGCTCGACCATCCAGCCCGTGGCGGCCTCGATGTCCTGGGCCAGAGGCCGGTCGCATGGCTCGATCCACAGCGGCGGGCGTCCGGGGAAGGGCTCGGTCAGGATGACGGCGTCGCCGAAGGCAGTGCGCGCACGCTCGAGCCGGGAATCTCCCGAAAGTGCGGAACGCTGAGCGCTCTTCGCGCGCGCATCGGATCGCAAGGTTGATGCATCCGTCATGACTTTCCTCCTTCCGCAGCGTTCAACCGCCGCCCTGCCAGTTGCTGATGACGATACCTCGAAGCAGCAGCTCTTTGCCACCATATCGCTGCATTTTTCGGCGACCGACCGAGCTCAAGCTTGACGCGTCAAGTCAAGGCAGTCCTGCCTGCGTGCGATAAACTGGGGTGGAGCTCACGATACTCGCCGACATAAAGGGAGGCAAAGCGCAATGACGCCGGTGAACACGCTGAAAGGACCCGTGGATTCGTCCAAGCTCGGACGCGTGCTCGTGCATGAGCATCTGTTTACGATGCACACGGAGTTCACCCAGAACTACCGCGGCGACTTCGTGGAAGATGAGCGTATCGAGGACGCGGTGACGCGGCTGAACGAGCTCAAATCCACGGGCATCGACACGATTATCGACCTCACGGTCCTGGGGCTGGGGCGCTATATCCCGCGCATGCTGAAGGTGGCCGAGCGCACCGATCTGAACATCATCGTAGCGACCGGCTGTTATACCTTCGATGTCGTGCCCATGCCGCTGCGCAAGCATGATCTGCCGGGGTTGCGCGACCTTCCGGAGCAGATGGTCGAGCTGTTTGTCGGCGACCTCACCAAGGGCATCCTGCATACCGATGTGAAGGCCAATGAGCTCAAATGCGCGATCGACGAGCCGGGCCTCACCCCGGATGTCGAGCGCGTGTTGCGTGCGATCGGCGCCGCCCATCGGCAAACCGGCATCCCGATCACGGTGCATACGGCGTCGCGTACGCAGTCGGGTCTCGTCGCGCAACGTGTGCTGGCCGAGGAAGGCGTGGATCTGCGCGACGTGATCGTCGGCCATTGCGGCGACACCACCGACCTCGACTATCTGATTCGCGTCGCCGATCAGGGCTCGATGCTCGGGATGGACAGGTTCGGCGCCGAAATCCTGCTCAGCACCGAGGATCGTGTCGCCACAGTCATGAAGCTCATCGCCAACGGCTATCTCGAAAAGATCACCGTCTCCCACGACTGTTACTGCTGGACGGACATGGTCCCCCGCGCGGATCCGCCGATCTGGGAAGGCAGTTATACCTTTATCTCCAATGTGGTGATCCCCGCCTTGCGGCGCGCAGGGCTTACCGAAGCGCAGCTCGATACGATCCTCGTCGATAATCCCAGGCGCCATTTCGAAGGCGCGGCGGAGCGCTTCGCACAGCGGCAGAAAAAGGCCATTGCTGGCGTAACCAGTATTGCGCTGTGACTTCCACTGCGCATCGCGACCTGCCGTCGTCGCCCTATGTCGCCATCTTCAGCATCGACGTGAAGCCCGACCGGCGCGAGGATTTCCTCGCGGCAATGGACAAAGCAATGGCCGAATCCGCCAAGGAGCCTGGCATCATTACCTTCGCGATCCTCGTCGATCGCCAGAATTTCAACCGCTTCACCGCCGTCGACGTCTATGCCGATGAGGCGGCCTATCTGGCACACCTTAATGCACCTCAGACGCAGTGGCTGATCAATGCGCTCGACGGCGTGCTCGTCGGTCCCCCACGTGGCGCCTTCCATCACAAGATCTGCGATAAGTCGGATTTTCTGGCGGAAGATCTTCGGTGAGATGTACGGATCACGTTGAAAGGGGTGGGCCATGAAGATTGAAGGAACTCGGGCGGCGGTTACCGGTGCTGCCACCGGCATCGGGCGGGGCATCGCGCTTGCGCTTGCCGAAAAGGGCGCGGCTTTCGTCGCCATCGCCGATCTCGACCTTGACGCGGCCGAACGGACGGCCGCCGAGGTCCGCGCCCGCGGCGCCAAGGCAATTTGCGCCCGCGTCGATGTGCGCCATCGCGCCGAACTCGAAAAATTCGCCGGTCTCAGCTGGGCGCAAGCCGGCGGTATCGACCTGCTGTTCAATAATGCCGGCGTGGCCCGGGTGGCGCGCGCGTTCGACATCTCGGATGCGGACATCGAGTGGCTCATCCAGGTCAATCTGTTGGGCGTGATCCATGGCACGCGCGTGTTCGGACAGCGCATGCTGGAAGCAGGTACGAAAGGCTGGATCTGCAACACCGCATCGGAGGCCGGCGTGCATGGCGGATCGCCCTACCTCGCCGCCTATACGGCGACGAAACATGGCGTCGTCGGCTATTCGGATGCGGTGCGCACCGACTACAGCGGCGAGCTTGGGGTGAGCGTGCTGTGTCCCGGCATCGTCGCCAGCTCCATGTGGAACACCGGCGCGCATCGACCGGCGGAGTTCGGCGGCCCGATCGCGCACGACCCCGCGGCGAAAGCCTATATGGAGGAGCGGGGCATCCGCCCCGAAGAGGCCGGCCGCGTGGCCGTCGAGGGTGTGGAAGCCGGCGCTTTCTTCATCTTCACCCACTCGCATGCCATCGATTTGGCCGAGCGACGTTTCCGGGATCAGCGCGCGGGAAGCGAGCGGCGCTGGCCCGCCGGCACAGCGCGCGACGCAGCACCCGATACGTTCGATCCCAATGCGTGAGATGACTGCCCGCCCGGATCGTGACGCGACCTTGGCACGGCTGCTGGCGAAGGATGCCATCTCCGATGCGATCCTGCGCTTTGCCCGCGGCGCCGACAGCTCCGATCTTGAGCTGATGCGCTCGGCCTATTGGCCGGGCGGGACTGACGATCACGGGAATTTCAGCGGCAATGCGCGCCATCATTGCTCCTGCTCCACAGCTTTCTTGTAGGCTCTCGACGCCAATAGGTATTGATCTCTCGTGCCAAGTCGTACCCGCGGCACGAAATGCTCGAATTCGACCGCCGACGGGAAAGCCGCCGCCCGTGGCTCATGGGGTCAAGACCGCAAAGGTCACGAATTGTAAGTTGATGATCCAAGGGCGAATGTAGGACTCACCGGAACATGTCCGCGGGTAGAACCGCAAGGAGGGCACAATGCATTTCAACGTTGAACCACTTCCCGGCCGGCCTGAGTTCGGCGCCATTGTCCGGGATCTGGCGCCCGAGAGCCTGAGCGATCCGGCGACGCGCAAGGCGCTCTACGATTTGTGGATCGACCGCGGCCTGATCATTTTCAAGAAAATGGAGGGCATCAATACCCATCTCGAGCTCTCCTCCGTCTTCGGCGAGCCTGAAGAGCATCCGCTCCTGCGCGGCGTGGATATGCCGCGCGAGCACAAGCTGATCATCGACATCGCCGATGGCATTGACGTCCGCAGGGACGGTACGATCGATTACGAATCCGACGAAAGCGACGTCTATGAAATCGACGGCGAGCTGCGGGCGGCCTTCCTGCCCTGGCACACCGATCTGGTCTACGTCGATGAGATCAATCACGGCGGCATCATCCGACCGGTCACCCTGCCCAAGAATGATGGGCAGACCGGCTTCATCGACCAGATCGAGGCCTATAGCCGGCTGCCGCGCGATCTCGCCGAGCGCATCGAGAATCTCAGCGTCATCTATCGCTACGTCGTTGATGCTTCGAAGGCGAAATATGGCTGGGTGCCACAAAAATGCCTGAAGCTACGGGCGAAGCTGATGATGGCCGAGAAGCACAATTCGGTCAGGTCGCGCTCGATCCATCCAATGGTCTATGCGCAGGAGGGCACCGGTCGGAAAGTGCTCAACGTCTCTCCCTGGTTCGCCGAAAACATCGAAGGCATGGACGACAAGGAAAGCGACGCACTGCTGCGCGAAGTCATCAGCTATTGCGCCGATAAGTCGCGCGCTTATTTTCATTCCTACGAGCTGACCGACATGGTGCTCTGGGACAATTGGCGCATGCTGCACTGTGCGAACGGCATGCCGGCCGGCCAACGGCGGCACATGCGACGCACCACGATCGCGGGCGATTACGGCCTTGGGCGCTTCGAGAAGGTGGGCACGGTCGCTTCGGTCGAGTAATCCTGCTCGAGGTCAGGCGACGGTTGCCGGCTTCTTCGCCGCCTGCTGGCGCAGAAAATCGTCCTTGCCGAAATATTTCACGCGTCCGTCCGCCATGAAGACCAGCATGCGCAGCCCTTGCGGCCCCGCAGCGAACTCATAGAGCGTGTGCTCGGCGATAAAGACCGAAGAACCTCGCCCCAACTCGCGCGCGCCGAAGAGCAGCGTCCCCGCGAGAACATAGATGATCTCAGCCTGGTCATGGGCGTGCAGGTCGAATTTGGCGTCCGGCAAATAGTTATATTCGGTGAGATGCAGCGACCCGGCGGTGCCCTGTTCATGATAGGCCATCGTCGAGTCCAACTCGGCATCGGACCGCTCCGCGGCGAGGTCGGCCGGATACAGGCTCCGCAGCGTAACCCACTCGACATTCTCGGCCGTATGGACACGCACTTTGCTCATGTAAGTCTCCTTGTGAAACGACTCTAGGGCAGATCGAGAATTCTCGCAGCCTCGACGCGGCTGGCCGGGCGCTTGCCCGCTGCGTGGCAGACGCCGACGACTTCTTCGACCAGTTGCAGATTCGTCGGCCGCCGATCGGCGGCATGATCTTCCAATCCGATACGTAGATGCCCGCCGCGTTCGACCGCGTAACGCGCAAGCCCAGTCTCGTAAAGATCGCCGCCGGGGACGGCGACGCCCCAGGTAATACCGGAGTCGCCGATCATCTCGACATAGGCATCCAGCGCCTTGCGCGTCGGCGGCAGACCGAAGGTGTAGCCGCCTTTTACTCCGTCGAGGAAATTATGGTCGCCGCCGAAATAAAGGTTGGCGATGGTTCCGCGCGGCAGCACGCCGGCGCGCTTGAAGGCGAGCACCAAACGCAAAAAGCCCGGTTCGTAAATGCCGAGCGAAAGGCCCAGTTCCAGTCTGGAGATGATGCCGAAGGCCCGCTCCACCATGTCGATCGAAAAATCGGTGCAGGCACGCCAGGCGCCCGGCAGGCCGTTTTCGCCGCTCGTGGCGAAATTCTCGATGCCCGGGTCGATCGATGCCAAGCGCGCCCCGGCCTTTTTCGCCGGTCCCAAGAAATTCAGCCGCTCGTCGAGATCCGGTGCCTGCTGGGTCGTCGGACACAGGATGGCATCGGGCACCGCTTCGCGAATGGGCCGCCAGGCGAGCGCGTAGCGCTCCGCCGCCGCCTCGCCGGTCAACGTAATGTCGCCCATGTGATTGTGCACGACCGCGACGCCGGCTCCGAAGCAGGCAACCGCGTCGGCTGCGATCTCCTCGGGCTTGTGCGGAACGTGCGGATTGCGCTTCTTGCTGGTCTCGCCGTTGATGGCCAGGGTGATGATCACCGGATTCGTCATTCTTCATCCTCCGGCAGCGTTGAGACGGGTAAAGGAATTCACATAATCGATGCAAATCTCGGGATGCAGCGCCCAGCGGTCGAAGCCGGGATTGCCGGGGCCGCCGCCGAAGCGCTGCGCCACACAGGGCCGCGTCCGCTGAAACACGGCCTCGGCATCCGGGTCGGGGAATTCATAGAGATGCAGGAATCGCGGCGCATCCCGCGTGCTGTTTTCGTATGCGGTGACCAGACCGTAGCCCGGAATATTGGCATCGACGATGCCGGGAAAGAATCGATACGGTCTTCCATGCTGCCCCCGATCATAGATAGCCGATCGGTTCGCCGAGCCTGGCGTCACCTTGCTGAAACATCTTGTAGACATCGGCCGTGCTCAGCACCGAGCCGGATTTGACGGGTTTGAGGCCGCCGGCCGACATCAGCTCGGTATTGACATGAGTCGCCTTGGCGCGCAACGCGCCGACGGCCGCATCCTTGCGGTCGATATGCCGGAACGGGTCGATGTTCAGAAACCGCATGGCGTTGAGGTGGGTGATCTTGTCGATCTCTTCGCGCGGGTAGTCCTTGACGCTGGCCCAGAGCTGTTCCGGCGAACTCGGCCAGGTCGAATCGGCATGGGGATAGTCGCATTCCCACGAGATCTGATCGATCCCGACTTCGTGCCGCACCGCGAGGCCGAAATTATCCTCATGGAAGCAGAACATGAAGTGCCGCGCGAGCAGATCGCTCGGCAATAGATCGCCAAGATCGGCGTGCGTCCAGTAACGGTGATTACGATATTCGGCATTGGCGCGCTCGCGCAGGAACGGCACCCAGCCCATGCAGCCTTCCGACATCAGGATGCGGAGCTTGGGAAATTTGAGCAGCAGGGGCGAGAACAACAGGTCGGTCATCGCCTCGGCGATCTTGATATTCAACAGGGTCACGCCGACATCGGCGGGCGATTCCATCGACGGCGTCGGCAACAGCCCGCCCGACGTACCGATATGCACCGCCACCGCCATGTCGCGCTCGACGATCTCGGCAAACAGTCGATCCCAATGTCCCCAATGAACCGAGGGCTGGCCGAAGCCGGTCGGGTTTTCGGGGAAACTGACGACGCGGCAGCCGGCATCGCGGATGCGCCGGAGCTCGGCCACCGCGAGATCGACATCCCATAGCGGCAGGATGCCGTTGGGGATCAGCCGCGCCGGATAGCGGCCTGCCCAGTCCTCGATATGCCAATCATTGTGGGCGCGGATAATCGCCAGCATCAGCTCCTTGTCCTTGCCCTTGACGAGCTTCTCGCCGGCAAAGCCCGGCAAGCTCGCGAAATTGAGCGACATCAGCGTGCCGTTGGCATTCATATCGTCGATGCGGGCATCGACGTCCCAAGTGCCCTTGCGGACATCGCCATAGCGGGTCGGCTCGTCGCCGAGTTCTTCGCGCTTGCGTCCGGCGACCGCGGCCGGCCCGACGCCGCCCCAGGCCTTGCCTTCGACGACCCAGCGCTCATCGCCATTGGCATATTGCGCGACGCGCGGCGTCTCGTCCTTGTATTTGGCGGGCATGCGGCCGAGGAACAGATCGGGCGGCTCGATCGCATGATCGTCTACGCTCAGCATGATCATGTCGTTCATCGTCATCTTGTCGGTCATCGCAGTCCCTTCCTCCGTCCGATCCGATGCGCCGATATCTCAACACGTTTTTCGCACCACATCTTGACCTAAGAAGACTGACCTGCATGTCGTTGACGGCGAGCTTGCCCCCAAATCGAACTTCGGCGTTCCCGGGCACGAAATCGTCGGGCGAATCGGCTCTTCAGTTGAAAGAGTCCCGTGCAATCAAGCCCACGTCCTCATTGCCTCATAGCATATGCCCGGCTTTGACTGCAGGGCCGGCGCCTCGCGAGCGGCGAGTTGCCGGGAAGCCGGGTTAGCGAAGTGCCGCGCGTCTCATGAGGAAAGGCGAGTACGTCACCGGTTCACGACCGATCTATCGCAAGGGAACAAGAGAGAGGGTTTCAAAATGACGTCGAAACGCGACGCGACGAACGGCGAGATAGACCACTTCTACGGAAGATATATCGATCTGTTCAACGATGGGCAGGTCGCGGAAATGCAGGATCTATTCGAATTCCCCTGGGCGATGCTGAGCACTCAAGGGCTCTTCCTCGTAAATGACCGCGAAGCCGGCCTCGCCCTTTACACGAAGGTCTGGGGAGATTTGAAAGAAGAAGCTTGGGCCGCCACGAAGATCGAGAAGTTGGAGTGGTTTGCGGTCGGCGCCGACGGCGCTCTCTTGCAGGTCGATTTTGTCCGCTTTCGCACGGATGGCTCGACGATGCTGACCGGGCGCGCCTATTACACCGCGCGGCGGCAAGACGGTGTCTGGCGCATCAATACCATCTATCATAATTGACGAATCGCGCGCGGTGGGCGCGGTTCGGCAGCGATGTGGGGGTCGGCGTCGGATGAGCGCGACGGCACGGAACGTTAGCGCACCTGAACCAAAGACGGAGGAGAATATGGCCACGACCAGACAGAAAGCGCTCGATATCGCCGGCAAGATGCTGCCCCCGGATCTCGTGCAACTCTTGGCCCCGGACAATCGCGCGCCGTTCGGCGCCGAACTCGGCGATCTCGGCTTGGCTACGATATTCGAAACCTTATGGACCCGCGAGGGCATCGATTTGCGAACCCGCAGCCTCATCACCGTGGCGATGCTGATCGCCTTGCGGGCGCATAGCGAGTTGGCCATTCACGCGCCCGCGGCGATCCGCAACGGGGCGACGGTCGCCGAACTCGAAGAGGTCATCTATCATGCCAGCGGCTATGCCGGCTTTCCCGCCGCGGCAAGTGCCCGCGACACCGTCCGCGAAGCGCTCAAAAAAGCCGGCATGCTTTTCTGACCCCCGGCGCAAGGACCCCGATGTCGATGGACGGCATCCAGCACCGAAACAATCGGACAGTGACCCACCGGCTCTTTTCGTGCAGGGCGGTCAACACTTTCGCGGAGAAGTTCCGCACCATCGCCGCGATGCTGGTCGAACGCGCGCTCGACCGGGAGGCCGTCGATTTCATCGGCGATATCGCCTGCTACATGCCGCTGCATGCGGCATCCGAACTGCTGGGAATCCCGGCCGAGGACCGGGAACAAGTGCTGGCCTGCGCTGCTCCTGCGACCGGAACAAATGGCGTTGCTGCGTGCACAGGGCGGCATGCCCGAGAGTGCCGTCGAAGAGATTTTGCGCTGGGCGTCACCCGCGATCCACACCGTGCGTCTCGCGAAGGCCGATAACCTTCGCAGCGCACGGTTAAATACCAACCTTCGGCATCGGCTACGAAACCTCGGCCCGCACCTGTCCTTCGCGATCAAGACGCCGACACCTGACCGCGATAAGGTGACGCGCCAAATCGGCAATTGCGGCAGGGCTGTGCCTACATTGAGCGAGCATCATCATCCTCACAATAAGCGCTGGACGCGCCGCCCCGAAGGCTCCAACTGGGGCGATTTCGGACCGGACGACGAACTCGGCCGCATGGGCACCATCACCCCGGAGATGCGCCTCGCCGCCATCGCCGAGGTCAAGGAAGGCAAGGCTTTTGCGCTCAGCCTGCCGCTCGATCTGCCGGGCGGCGAACCGCCCGACGCCGGTCGCTTCGGCCCCAAGCTGTGGCCCACCAAGCTGTTCGGCCACGAGGTCTATAATTTCGCACTCACCGGCAAGGACATCTGCTGCGACGACGGTGTCACCATGTGCTTGCAATATTCCACGCAGTGGGATTCGCTGGCGCATTGGGGCCGGATGTTCGACGTGGATGGGAGCGGCGTGGAAGTGCCGGTGTATTACAACGGTTTCCGCCCCGGGATAGATGTGCTCGCCCCCGCGCAAGGCGGGCCCGCCGCCAACAAGCTCGGCATCGAAAAGATGGCCACCACCTGCGTGCAGGGCCGCGGCGTGCTGGTCGATCTCGCCCGCGAGTTCGGCGCCGGCAGGACGCTGGTCGGCATGGACAAGATGGAACAGGTGCTGAAGAAGCAGAATGTCCAGGTGAAGAAGGGCGACTTCCTGCTGATCCATACCAGCTATGGCGATTATCTGATGGGCGCCAACAAGAAGCCCGACCCGCATGTGATGGAGACGACGGGTGCAGCACTAGACGGCGCCGACGAGGCCTTGCTGAACTGGATCGAGCATAGCGGCGTCGTCGCTCTCGTCGCCGACAATCCGGCGGTCGAGGCCGTCGATCCGTCGCTGGGGAACGTGGGTCATAACGGCCTCCTGCCGCTGCATGACCGCTGCCTGTTCAAGCTCGGCATTCATCTGGGCGAACTGTTCTGGTTGGGCGATCTGGCGCGCTATCTGGGCCAGGTCAACCGCAGCGCCTTCCTGTTCACGGGTCCGCCGCTGCGTTTGCCCGGTGCCGTCGGCTCGCCCGCGACCGCGGTGGCTTTGGTCTGATCCCGTCCGCGGCGACGAAGTCGCACTCGCCTTTGTCTATCTGGCTTCCGACGATGCGGCGATGGTCACGGGAACCTCGATCACCGTCGATGGTGACAAGGCTGACGCGACTGTGTGATTTGGCAGCTAAAGCTTGACAGGCAAAATCAGAGGAGAGGAGCTTAAGATGGCTACGTTTATCGTGTTTACCCGCTTGAGGACCAAAGATCAGGCGCAGATGGAGATTTATTCGCAGAAAGGAGCCGGGGCGGTCGCCGGGCACAACCTCACGGCGCATGTCTTCTATGGGAAGCAGACGATCGTAGAAGGCCCAGCGCATGAGGGCATCGTCGTCATGTCCTTCCCGTCCCGCGCCGAAGCCGAAGCCTGGTACAACAGCCCCGCCTATCAAGAGGCGAAGCGGTATCGCAACGCCGGCGCCGACTATAGCGTCACCATCATCGATGGTCTGTGAACGCGCGCGCGCTCCGGCATGAGCGGGCTGACATGGGCTCGGACGAGCTCTACAGACCGCTGTACGTTACCGACCTCCTGGTCAATGCGCTGAACCAGGATCCGGGCCGGCCGCTCCTCCAGCTGCTTGGCGGGCCGATGCTGACCGTGGGCGAGGTGCGCGACGAAACGAGCCGCTACGTCCAGGCGTTGGCGCGCCTTGGGGTGGGGCGCGAAACCCGCGTCGCCCTGCTATCCGCCAACCGCCCGGAGGTGCTGCACGTCAGCCACGCCGTGCAAATTCTGGCCGGGATCATCGCGCCGCTGCATCCGCTTGGAAGCGCCGCGGACCATCTCTATCTGATCCAGGATGCCGGGATCGAGATCCTGGTCTTCGAAGGTGAGCGCTACAGCGAGCGCGCCGCCGAGCTCGCGCGCGGCGCACCGGGTCTGCGGCTCGCCTCCTTTGGCCCGAGCCCGATCGCCGACGACCTAGGCACCCTGGCCGCCGGCCTGTCGCCTCAGCCGCTCGTGGCTCCGCGCGTGGAAGGTCCCGATGTGATGCGGCTTGGCTGCTCCGGAGGCACCACGGGAAAACCCAAGAGCTTGACGACCAGCCAGCGCGTCTGCATGGCCATGTTCAACGTCATGTTGGCTGAATGGGAGTGGCCGAACCCGCCGCGGGTACTGACTTGCGCCCCCCTCAGCCACTCCGGCGCGGCGCTGGCACTGCCCGCCCTTCTGAAAGGGGGCACCATGCTCGTCCTGCCGGGGTTCGAGCCAGTGGCGGTGATGCAGGCGATCCAAGAGCACCGGATCAACTGCACCCTCGTGGTCCCGACCATGATCTACGCGCTCCTCGATCATCCGCGGTTCGGGGAATTCGACCTCTCGAGCCTGGAGACGGTCTTCTACGGCGCCTCCTCGATCTCCCCGGCGCGGCTGAAGGAGGCGATCGAGCGTATCGGCCCTGTGTTCTCACAGTTTTATGGCCAAGCCGAGGCACCGATGGTGATCACCCTGCTGCGCAAGTCCGAGCATGATGTTAACGACCTGCGCCGCCTGGCAAGCTGCGGGCGCCCGACGCCCTGGGCCCATGTGACCCTGCTCGATGCAGAGGATCGCCCCGTGCCGGACGGCCGGCCCGGCGAGATCTGCGTCCGCGGGCCCTTGGTCTTTGACGGCTACCGCAACAACCCGGAGCTGAACACCGCGACCTTCCGCGGCGGTTGGCACCACACGGGCGACGTGGCCGTGTGCGATCCCGGCGGCTTTCTGCGCATCGTAGACCGTACGAAGGACATGATCGTCAGCGGCGGGTTCAACATCTATCCGCGCGAGATCGAGGACATCCTGAGCGAGCATCCGGCGGTGGCTCAGGCTGCCGTGATCGGCGTGCCGCATCCGAAATGGGGAGAGGCGGTGACCGCTGTCGTGGTCCTGCGCCCCGGTCAGGAAGTTACCCCTGAAGCTCTGATCGGTATGGTCGCCGAACGGAAGGGCTCGTTCCAGGCGCCGAAGACCGTGACATTCGTAGCGTCTATCCCGCAGACGCCGCTCGGCAAACCTGACAAGAAAGCACTGCGCGCCAAGTTACAACGAGACGCAAGGCCCTATCCGTAGAGCGTGTTCATCTCAGCGGTCATCGTCGTTCAAAAGCTCGACCGGAACGTCGACAAGCTGCGTGCGCAGAAACTCGCCCACACCCTTGCCCAGATTGTCGAGGATGGCGCAGCCGGCAGCGCTGGCACCGAAATAGCCGCGCAGCACGAAGAGCAGACCGTTCAGATTGCCAAGCTCGTGCCGCTCGACGGTGACATCCTGGCGCAAGGCGAGCAGCTTCGCCATCTCGTTCTCAGTCAAACTCGCGCGGAGCCAACGCCAGGCCGCCGGCCGCCGCGCCCACACGCCCAGATTTAAATTGCCGCCTTTATCGCCCGCGCGCGCATGGATGAGCTCGCCCAGCGGAACGCGGCGGATCTTGCCTGAGAGGCGGATCGGCTTAGGCGCGGGCGCCGCGCGCTGCTTCTGATAAAAGGCTGCTGTCGGCGGCAGCGGGATGTCGATCACGCGGCCGTCATCCAGCACGATCTGTTGGTGAATTTCCGTCTGCCGGACGAGAGTCGGCCAGAAATCGACGCGCATTGCGAACGGAGGTCCGGCTTCGGCATGAAAGCCCGGCATGCCGCCGAGGCCGAAGGAGGTCAAACCCTGGCGCAGCTTGGTGAGCTCGCCAGGATCGGCCGCCATCGCGCCGATGCGGATGGCGACCGTCGCTTGGGCCTGGGTTGCCGGCTGTTCCATGGGCCTGCCCAGCGGATCAAAGTAATATTCGTCGAGTGCCAGGCCATCCGCGATCGAGCGCATTTGCCGCTCGAACCAGGCGAGCTTCGCGTCCATCTGTCCGCCT
>WNFR01000295.1_pt1 | contig 68542 bp, 53 predicted proteins | sample 5400221 | NCBI WGS metagenome assembly WNFR01 (sample SAMN13153357, study PRJNA577476) | soil metagenome | isolation source: 40 cm soil under Madrone tree | place: USA:California | collected 2016-06-14
AACTCCATGGCCGGCAACCTGACGGCGCAGGTGCGCAACATCGCGGAAGTGACGACGGCGGTGGCGAACGGAGACTTGAGCCGCAAGATTACCGTGGATGTGCGCGGCGAAATTTTGGAGTTGAAGAACACCATTAACGTCATGGTGGACCAGCTCAACGCGTTCGCGGGCGAAGTGACGCGCGTGGCGCGCGAAGTCGGAACGGAAGGGAAGCTTGGCGGGCAAGCGGAGGTAAAAGGCGTCGGCGGCGTGTGGAAGGACCTCACGGAGTCGGTAAACTCCATGGCTGGCAACCTGACGGCGCAGGTCAGAAACATCGCGGAAGTGACGACGGCGGTAGCGAAAGGCGACCTGGGAAGAAAAATCACGGTGGACGTGCGCGGCGAAATTCTCGAGTTGAAAAACACCATCAACGTCATGGTGGACCAGCTCAACGCGTTTGCGGGAGAAGTCACCCGCGTGGCGCGCGAAGTCGGTACGGAAGGGAAGCTTGGCGGCCAGGCGGAAGTGAAGGGCGTCGGCGGCGTGTGGAAGGACCTCACGGAGTCGGTGAACTCCATGGCCGGTAACTTGACGGCGCAGGTGCGCAACATCGCGGAAGTGACGACGGCGGTAGCGAAAGGCGACCTGGGAAGAAAAATCACGGTCGACGTGCGCGGCGAAATCTTGGAGTTGAAGAACACCATCAACGTCATGGTGGATCAATTGAACGCGTTCGCTGGCGAAGTTACCCGCGTGGCGCGCGAAGTCGGCACGGAAGGCAAACTTGGCGGACAGGCGGAAGTAAAGGGCGTCGGCGGCGTGTGGAGAGATTTGACCGAATCGGTAAACTCCATGGCCGGCAACTTGACGGCGCAGGTGCGCAATATTGCGGAAGTCACGACCGCGGTGGCGAACGGCGACTTGAGCCGCAAGATTACGGTGGACGTGCGCGGCGAAATCTTGGAGTTGAAGAACACCATCAACGTCATGGTGGACCAGCTCAACGCGTTCGCGGGCGAAGTTACGCGCGTGGCACGCGAAGTCGGCACCGAAGGAAAGCTCGGCGGACAGGCGGTGGTGCGCGGTGTCGGCGGCACATGGAAGGACCTCACCGAGTCGGTGAACTCCATGGCCGGCAACCTGACCAACCAGGTACGAAATATTGCGCAGGTGACGACGGCAATCGCTAAGGGCGACCTCTCCACCAAAATCACCGTGGATGCGCGCGGCGAAATTCTGGAACTGAAGAACACCATCAACATCATGGTGGACCAGCTCAACTCATTCGCGTCGGAAGTCACGCGCGTGGCTCGCGAAGTGGGAACCGAGGGAAAACTAGGCGGCCAGGCGGACGTGAAAGCGGTTGCCGGCGTGTGGAAAGACCTGACCGAATCCGTGAACTCGATGGCCGGCAACTTGACCGCGCAGGTCCGCAACATCGCGGAAGTGACGACGGCTGTGGCGAGAGGCGACCTCGGACGCAAGATTACGGTGGACGTGCGCGGTGAAATTCTGGAGTTGAAAAACACCATCAACACGATGGTGGACCAACTCAACGCGTTCGCTTCCGAAGTGACGCGCGTGGCGCGCGAAGTCGGCACCGAAGGCAAACTCGGCGGACAGGCGGTGGTGCGTGGCGTCGGCGGCACGTGGAAGGACCTTACTGAGTCGGTGAACTCCATGGCCAGCAACTTGACCGCCCAGGTGCGCAACATCGCGCAAGTGACGACAGCCGTGGCGTACGGCGACCTGAGCCGCAAGATTACGGTGGACGTGCGCGGGGAGATTCTCGAACTCAAGAACACCATCAATACGATGGTGGACCAGCTCAACTCCTTTGCGTCGGAAGTAACGCGCGTGGCGCGCGAAGTCGGCACGGACGGCAAACTCGGCGGGCAGGCGGATGTAAAGGGCGTTGCCGGTACTTGGAAAGATTTGACCGATAACGTAAACCTGATGGCCGCCAACCTGACCACCCAGGTGCGCGGTATCGCGAAAGTCGTGACCGCCGTCGCGAACGGCGACTTGAAGCGAAAACTGGTATTGGAAACCAAGGGCGAAATCGCGGAGCTGGCCGACACCATCAACGCCATGATCGACACCTTGGCGGTGTTCGCCGACCAGGTATCCACGGTGGCACGCGAAGTCGGCATCGAAGGCAAGCTCGGCGGCCAGGCGCGCGTGCCCGGCGCCGCGGGCATCTGGCGCGACCTGACGGACAACGTCAACCAGTTGGCTGCTAACCTGACTACCCAGGTGCGCGCGATTGCGGACGTAGCCATCGCCGTGACCAAGGGCGACTTGACGCGATCGATTGCGGTGGAAGCGCAGGGCGAAGTCGAAACCCTTAAAGACACGATCAACCAGATGATCGCAAACCTGGCGGAAACCATTCGCAAGAATACCGATCAGGATTGGCTCAAGACGAACATTGCCAAGTTCACGGGCATGATGCAGGGTCAGCGCGACCTGCTCACGGTAGCAAAGTTGCTGCTGTCGGAACTGACGCCGCTGGTCGGAGCGCAGCATGGCGCTTTCTACCTGACGGAAAGCACGGAAACGGAAACGACGCTGAAGTATTTGTCCGGCTACGCATTCACCGAAGAAAACGGCGTGCCCAAGCAGTTCCGCATTGGCCAAGGACTTGTCGGCCAGTGTGCCTTGGAGAAGGAGCGCATCCTGGTCACCAGCGTTCCCAACGACTACTTCCGCATTAACTCGAGTCTGGGCGGTGCGGCCCCGGCCAGCATCGTTGTTCTCCCGGTGCTGTTCGAGGGCGAAGCGCGCGCGGTCATCGAACTCGCATCCTTCAGCCAGTTCAGCGAAGTCCACCTGGCCTTCCTCGATCTGCTCACGGAATCCATCGGCATCGTGCTCAACACCATTGCGGCCACGATGCGGACGGAGGAATTGCTGAAGCAATCGCAAGCGCTGGCCGAAAAGCTGCAGAGCCAGCAACTGCAATTGCAGCAGACCAACGCCGAGCTGCAAGAAAAGGCGCAACTCCTCGCGGAACAGAAGACCGAAGTGGAGACCAAGAACCGCGAGGTCGAGCAGGCCAAGGCGCAGTTGGAAGAGAAGGCCGAACAGCTCGCGCTCACGTCCAAATACAAGAGTGAATTCCTCGCCAACATGAGCCACGAGCTGCGCACACCGCTCAACAACCTGCTCATCTTGGCCAAAATGTTGGCCGAAAACTCAGAGAAAAACCTCCTGCCCAAGCAGGTGAAATTCGCGGAAACCATTCACTCCTCTGGAACCGACTTGCTGGCGCTCATCAATGACATTCTCGATCTCTCGAAGATCGAGTCCGGTAAGATGGACGTCGAGCTTGGTCCCGTGCAGTTGACGCAGCTTCAGGACTACTGCTCGCGCACCTTCCGCCATGTTGCCGAAGGCAAGGGTTTGGACTTCACCATCGAACTCGACCCAGCGCTTGGCGACACGATTCACACGGACACGAAGCGTTTACAGCAGGTGCTGAAGAATTTGTTGTCGAACGCGTTGAAATTTACCGAACACGGCACCGTTAAGCTGAAGATCGCCCGCCCTGCCGCTGGATGGCGCACAACGCATCCGATCCTCGGCCGCGTCAAGAGCGTCGTCGCCTTTTCCGTAAGTGACACCGGAATCGGTATTCCACAAGAGAAACAGCGCATCATCTTTGAGGCGTTCCAACAAGCGGATGGAACCACGAGCCGCAAATACGGTGGAACCGGTCTCGGCCTTTCCATCAGCCGCGAACTGGCGCGCTTGCTGGGCGGAGAAATACGCTTGGAGAGCGCCTCGGGCGTTGGCAGCACGTTTACTCTGTACCTGCCGCAAGTGTACGTCAGCACAATGCAAGCGAAAGTTGCGGAGTTGCCGCGTTTGCAGCCGTCGAATGACACTTTGGCTCCCACCGCGCCGACAGTTGAAGAGAGCACCGTCAGCAGTCTCTCCCCGCCGCGCCTCGGCGTGACGGAAATACTCGCCGAAGACCTGGTGGTGGAAGACGACCGCAACAATATCAAGCCGGGAGATCCGGTGCTGCTGATCGTCGAGGACGACGTGACCTTCGCGCGCATCCTCGTGGAAATGGCGCATAGCAACAACCTGAAAGCGGTAGTCGCCTTGCGTGGAGCAACGGCGCTCTCGCTCGCACGCGAATTCAAACCTGGTGCGGTGACCTTGGACATTTCTCTGCCTGACATGGCGGGTTGGACCATTCTGGATCGCTTAAAGCACGACCCAGCCACGCGTCACATTCCCATTCACGTGATCTCCGGTGACGACAATCGTCGCCGCGGCCTGGCGCTCGGTGCGATGACTTACTTGCAAAAGTCCGTGGGCGGCTCCATCGACGAGGCCTTCAGTGCCATTCAACACTCCATGAATAGGGGCGTTAAAAAGCTGCTGATCGTAGGACAGGGCGCTCTTCGAGACAATTTGGAATCTGTAATCGGGGGCGAGGACATCGAAATCATCACAGCCTCGAGCGGAGAGGAGGCCCTGTCTGTTCTCGAGAGAGACCGCGTCGATGCCGTTGTTTTGGACGCGCATTTGCGGGACATGGGCGTGCTGCACTTTGTCCGGGAAGTGCACAAAACCGCCAAGCCACCCATCGTCCTGTTCGATGACAAACCGAATAACGGCGACGAAGTGGATCTGAGCGATGTTTCTCACTCGGGAATTATTCGACAGGCTTCTTCCCTGGAGCGCTTGTTGGATGAGACGGTGCTGCTGCTCCATCGGCCGGAATCGGTGCTCACGGAGTCACAACGCCAGATCCTGGCGGAGATGCGCAAAAACGATTCCGCCCTTGCCGACAAGAAAGTTCTGGTTATTGACGACGACCTGCGAAACATATTCGCGTTGACAAGTCTTCTTGAGCATCACGACATCAAAGTGCTGCACGCCGAAAATGGCCGGGCCGGTATCGAGCTGCTCCGCAAGACACCGGACGTCGACATCATCCTGATGGACATCATGATGCCGGAGATGGACGGCTACGAGACCACACAGGCCATCCGCAAGGTTCCTGCCTTCCAGAATCTGCCCATCATCGCTCTCACCGCCAAGGCCATGAAAGGCGACCGCGACAAGTGCCTTGAGGCGGGAGCGTCGGATTACGTCACCAAGCCGGTGGACCTCGAGCAATTGTTTGCTGTGATGCGGGTGTGGATCTCGCGTCGTTCCGAACGCACGCCGTCCCGCGTTTCGTCCGGAGCCGTGGTATGAGTTCTCCTTCACGCCCATCTTCCGGTGCCGATGGCGGGGGTGCGGCAGTTGGCGCGCATCGCGAGGAAGCGCTGCCACGCGAGAAGGTGAAGATCCTGCTCGTCGATGATAATCCAGACAACCTTGTCTCCATCGAGGCGGCGCTGGATTCTCTGAACGAAGAACTTGTGTCCGCGCGCTCCGGCACGGAGGCTTTGCGCTATCTGCTCGAAAATGATTTCGCGGCTATTTTGCTGGACGTCAAAATGCCCGATATGGATGGCTTCGAAACCGCGGAGCTAATTCGCTCGAGGAAACGCAGCCAGCACACCCCGATTTTGTTTTTGACCGCGTATCGCAACGAAGAGCATCTGTTTCGCGGTTACGATCTCGGCGCGGTCGATTTCCTGTTCAAGCCGATTGTTCCGGAAATACTTCGCTCCAAAGTCGCGGTTTTCGTCGAACTCAGCCGCAGCGCGCAACGCCAGCGCAAGCAAGCGGAAATTTTGGCCAAGGCGGAGCTGAAATTCCGTTCTTTGCTCGAGGCTGCGCCCGACGCCATGCTCATTACCACTGCGGAAGGCCAAATCGTCTTGGCGAATTCCCGCGCCGATGATCTGTTTGGTTACAGCCGCAAGGAGTTGCTGGGAAGCAACATTCGCGTTCTCGTTCCTTCCTGGACGCTAAGTAGCTATCACGTCGGAGAGCTAGCCTCCGTCTGTAAGGATGGTTCGACGTTTCCTTCCGAGATCAGTTCCAGTCCGTTGCAAACCGAGGAAGGGCTTCTGATAACCAGCGCTATTCGCGATATCAACGAAAGAAAGCGGGCCGAGCAGCGCATCGTTGAACAGACGCAGCAGTTGCATGAAGCGAACCGCGAGCTGCGCCACCTGTCCTCGCGCATCGTTGCCATTCGCGATGAGGAGCGAAGGCGGCTTGGTCGGGAGCTGCACGACAGCCAGGGCCAATACCTCGCGGCGATCAAGATGAATCTGGAAATGATAGAGACCACGGACGCGGCCCTTTCTACTGTCCAAAAAGCGGCGTTGACCGAGGCCATTACTTTGCTGGAGCGGTCGATGCGCGAGATTCGCGTGATTTCGCATCTGCTTCACCCCCCCTTGCTCGATGAGATCGGACTGCAAGCGGTTGTTCCATGGTACCTGAACAGTTTTTCCGAGCGCAGCGGCATCCTAATCGATTTGGAGATGCCCTCTGACATTGCCAAGCTTCCCGACCAGGTGGAACTAGCGGTGTTTCGCGTACTGCAGGAATGTCTGACCAACGTTCACCGGCACTCGGGAAGCAAGGTCGCCAGGGTGAAGATTCTTCCGGAAGAAACCAACGTCACTCTCGAAGTCAGCGATCGCGGGCGGGGCATGAGCTCTCAAAACGGATCGGAACCAGTGATGGGCGTGGGCATTACCGGAATGCGCGAGCGGATCAGGGAACTGGGCGGGCAGTTCGAAATTAACTCAAGCGCTGATGGCACCATCGTGCGCGCCGTTTTGCCGATTGGCGAACAGGTTGACAGGCATTCTGTAAAGCTTCAGTCTGATCGGGTCTAAATTGGTTTGATTTTCTCTAAATTCGACTAATCCGCCGCGCCTATAAGCGCATTCTTCTGTCTGCAATAATTATCGGTTTTTTTCCGCCTCCAGCGATACAATCCCCGCAACTGCTTTCCGGAGAGAGTCCAATGGGAGAAGAGCGTCGCCGAACGCCCCGGTATCCCTTCATCGCTACGGCTGAGGTGATTGATCAATCGTCACGCGCCAGCATTTCTACGCGGGTGAGCGAACTCAGCCTTCACGGCTGCTATCTGGATATGCCGAATCCCCTGCCCAAAGATGCCGAGATCACTATCAAGATTTATTCCGAGGGAAAATTCTTTGAATCCACCGGAACCATTGTCTACTCGCAACCCAATCTCGGCGTTGGTGTCACCTTCCGCGCGATTCGCCCGCAATTTCTGAGCGTGCTGAAGCAATGGCTCCTCGCCGCTGCAGTCGCGAAATACGGCACTAAGTCATGATTTGTGGACAACGGCGCTTTTGCGCAAATACAGACAGGAGACAGAAAAAATGAGCATCTGCAAAGTAGGTTCACGCGCGTGCCTCTTTGGTTTCGTTCTGGTAATCCTCGTGTCGACAGCGACGTCCGCCGAGCGCGAAGAATCGGATCTGCGCGCGCTTGTGCCCAAGATCGTAGCAGCGTGGGGCACCATGGACATATCCAAAGTCGCGCCCTATTACGCAGCGGATGCTGATCTCGCGTATTTTGATATCGCTCCGCTGAAATACAACAACTGGAAGGAATACAGCGAGGGCGCTCAAAAAAATCTATTCGAGCCCAATCGCAGCATCAGTGCGAAACTAAATGATGACCTCGCCGTGCACCGCCGCGGTTCGCTTGCTTGGGCAACCTTCACCCTTGCCATCGATCTCGTCAGCAAAGAGGGTGCCGGTTCGCACCTCAATGCGCGCTGGACCATGGTCCTCGAGAAGCGTGCAAAGGGCTGGATAGTAGTGCACGAACACGTTTCCGTTCCTCTCGGCGGCTCCTGATCGTAGGGCAGGGGAGCGTGTGAATCAGGTCGGCGATTTGTCAGTATTCTGCGACGATGCTGTCTGCAGGACTTCCGCGAGGTGCACTGCTCTGCGACCGGTGCTTTGCCAAATCTGCTCGCGGCAACTAAAGCCATCCGCGACCACGATCGTGTCAGGCGTGGCGCTTCGCACCGCGGGTAGCAAGACGCGCTCTCCAATGGCCTGCGCTATCGGGAATTTGTCTCGCTCAAACCCGAACGGGCCGGCCATTCCACAGCAGCCTGCGTCCGGGCTCTCCAGTTCCACTCCCGTGCGGCGTAATAACGACTCTTCGTCGCTCATTTTCATTAGCGCTTTGTGGTGACAATGGCCGTGAAGAAGAACTTTTCCGGATATTCTCGGAGGCGTATATCCGGCAGCGTGTTTCTCCAGAAATTCGCTCAGCAAGAACGTTTGCTGCCGCAATCGGCGCGCGCGCGCATCGTGCGGAAAGAGATTGACCAACTCGTTTCGAAAAACCGACGCGCAGCTGGGCTCGAGCACAACGATCGGCAACCCGGCGTCAATCTCGGCGCTCAGTGTATCCATGAGTTTGTTCAAATATTGCTTGGCGTCAGCCAGCATTCCAAAGTCATACAAAGGTCGACCGCAACACAAAACAGCTTGCGAGCATTTCACAACAAAACCAGCGTGTTCCAGCACCTCGAGCGCAGCGCGGCTTGTCTCTGGATGAAAATAGTTGTTGAAGGTGTCGATCCATAGCAGCACTTCTCGTTTTTCAGAATCTGGCTTTTTCCCAAATAGTTCGGGGCGATGGCGGCGCGCCCATCGCCGAAAATTACGCTCGGCAAGCCGCGGCACTTGACGCTGTGGTGCGAGCCCCAAAAGCAATCCAAGTAAGTGCCGCAATCCGGGTAGATGGCTGAAGAAATTTGCGATGTCTGGAGCAAGCGCGCCCCAGCGAGCCCAGCGATCGATCATGCCAAAGGCATAGGCGCGCAGCGGCCGCCGCCGGGTCTCATAGTAGTGCGACAGAAACTCGGCCTTGTACGTCGCCATATCCACGTTCGCCGGGCATTCCGATTTGCAGGCCTTGCACGAAAGGCACAAATCGAGCGATTCCTTGACGCGCTCGTCTTTCCAGCCATCTCGAAGCACTTCACCCTGCAGCATCTCAAACAGCATATGCGCGCGCCCGCGTGTGCTGTGTTCCTCCTCCCGTGTAACCATGTAACTTGGGCACATAGTGCCGCCATCATTTTTTCGGCATGCTCCCAGCCCGATGCACCGCAGTGTTGCTTGGGCCAGCGAACCGTCATCTTCGGGAAATTGGAAATGCGTCTCCGGTTCCAGGGGACGATAGTCCGCGCCGAGCCGCAGGTTTTCCGTCGGCAGATACGCATCGACCACTTTGTGCGGATTAAGCTTGTTGTCCGGGTCCCAAGCGCGCTTGAATTTTCCGAATGCCTGCGCCAACTCCGGGCCAAACATTTTCGGAAGCAGCGCCGCGCGGGACTGCCCGTCGCCGTGCTCACCGGAAAGCGAACCTCCATACGCGACCACTAAATCGGCTGCGCGCTCGATGAACTCGCCGTATTGGCGAATACCCGCTTCACTTTCGAGGTCGAACGTGACGCGCATATGCACGCATCCGTGCCCGAAATGCCCGTAAAAGGCTCCCCGGTACTGATATTCGTCCATCAGCTTGCGGATGTCGCGCAAATAGCCGCCCAACTTTTCCGGCGCCACTGCAGCATCGTCCCAACCTTCCCATTCCGCGGGCGCACCGGGAGCAAAGGCTGCTGCTCGCGGCCCAGCCTCGCGTATCTGCCACATCGCTTTGGCTTCACGGGCGGAATACAGGCGCATGCCAGGTGGCGCGCTGACACTTTTTAGACGCTCCATCAGTCGCAGTGCAGATTGGTTTGCTTCCTGTGCGTCATCCGCGCCGAATTCCACCAGCAAAAATCCGCCGCCTGGGGGCAGCAGTTCGAGATTTGGCGCTCCTTTACTGCGCAGTCCGTCGACGATGCTTCCTTCAAAGCCTTCCAGCCCGATTGGGCCAAACTCGAGAATTTCCGGAACATGGTCCGCGGCGTGAAACGCGTCTTCATATCCCAACCCGACAAGCACGCGATGCTGCGGGCTGTGAATGAGTTTTACTTTCGCTTCCAGCACGATCGCACAGGTTCCTTCCGTCCCCACCAGCGCGCGTGCCACGTGGAATCGATTTTCTGGCAACAACTCATCCAGGTTGTAGCCGGAGACGCGCCGCGGAATTTTGGGAAAGCGCGCGCGTATCAGGCCCGCATACTCTTCGCGAATCGCCCGCAGCGCAGCGTAAGTGTCGCCGCGCCTCCCGCCCTGCGCGATAATTCTTTCCAGTTCACTTTCGCTTGTAGCGCCAACGGTCATCTGCGAACCGTCGTAGAGCAAAATCCGAAGCTCTTCAACGTTGTCGACCGTCTTTCCGCCCAGCAGCGAATGCGTGCCGCACGAATTGTTTCCGATCATTCCGCCGATGCTGCAGCGATTGTGCGTAGAAGGGTCCGGCGCGAAGGTTAGCTGGTGAGCCTCCGCGCGGCTGCGCAGGGTATCCAGAACCACGCCAGGCTGCACGCGCGCAAATTGCCGCGCCGGGTCGAGCTCCAGAATCTGGTTCATGTACTTCGTGAAATCCAGCACCACCGCCACGTTGCAGCACTGTCCGGCAAGGCTCGTGCCCGCGCCGCGCGGCAGCACCGGTGCTCCGAACTTGCGGCAGGCGGCCACCGCCGCGACCACATCGTTCTCATCGCGTGGCACCACCAGCCCTATTGGAATTTGCCGGTAATTCGACGCATCTGTCGCATATAGCGCGCGGCTTCCGCGATCGAAGCGCACCTCGCCCCTAACGCCGCGCTTCAACTCAGCTTCGAGCTCCGCAACAGCGGCAAACGTATCGACGGGTTTTCCGTGCGAGCTAGCAGGCAATGGCAGGCGTTGACTCAAGGTCTGCATACTTTAGGACAACTCATGGAGATAAGGCGAGGGCATTTCAGCACGCTGCTTCCATACCCTCCCCGCATCCCGGCATCAGAAATCTTAGAGATTTACGCTAACGTCTAACGCGTCTCTGTCGCTGGTTTCAGAATCACGGCCGGAACTTCCTGCTGCTTCACCAAATCGTTATAAGACTTCACCTCGGTGGCAGCGATTGCCTTCCACTTCGTTAATTGTTCATCGATGGCTTTGCTCAGCATCTCGAACACTTCATAGCATTGCTGTGTCGGCGCGGCATCCGCGCTGGCCACCACGCCGCCCAGCGCGACAAGCTGATTGTTCAAGCGGATCGGAAAATTCAAGACGTCCTGTCCACTTTTTGCCTTGGTTTGGATCAGCGCTTCCTCCACCTCGGTGATTTTCCTATCCAGCGATTTGCCGGCGTCGGCAATCGGCTTCTCTCGCGGATCGTTCTTCAGACGTTTGTTGATGAAACCCATTTGTTCGCGTAAGTCGCGGATCTGATTGATTGCGTCATCGGTTTCGGTGACCTTATCGCGAATTTTAATCAGGAGCGCAAACTGCTTTTCCAGATCGGCCTGCGTGACCGCCAGGCGCGGATCAGGCTTGATCTCCAGCGGTGCCGTGTAGCTTTTCCCGAGAACGGTGAGCTTCACTTCATATTTTCCGGGGAGTGCTCGCGGCCCGCTCGTGCTGCCGCCCCAAAGCGGCGCGTGTGGCACTTTGCTGGCGCCTTCGTAATCGAGATCCCAGACAAAGCGATTTAGCCCCGCGTCGGCAGGAAGAGCGCCAGCCTTGCGCTCTGGTGCGCCGAAGCCTTCATCCTGCTCGCCGTCCTCTTCTTTTTTCGGGAAGTGGCGAATCACCTTACCGGAGGCATCGAGAATGTCCAGCGTGATTTTGGGAGCTTCGCTGTCGGACGCTTTCGAATCGGCCTTTGCCGCTGCTTCCTTTGCTTCAGGATTTTGCGTCGGCTCTTTCGAATCACTGTTTTTCTGGTCCGTTTCTTTCTTATCAGCATCTGGCTTCTTCAACGACGTCTTCAGCCAATAGTCGATCACCGCCCCGGCCGGCGGATTTTTCCCCGAGGTCGAGCCGCCACTAAAAGAAGAACCGAACACGGTGTGATTCGCAGCAGCCGGCGTAAACAAATGTGTAGCCTCTTGCGTCACAGCCTCACTATATTGCTCGAGCGGCGTGATGTCGTCGAGCACCCAGAAGCTGCGGCCGTGCGTGGCGACGATGAGATCGTTGTTCTTAATCACCAGGTCGTTCACCGGTGAAATCGGAAGATTCAACTGCAGCGTCTGCCAGTGCTCGCCGTCATCGTAAGAAATGAAAACGCCTGCTTCGGTACCGGCAAAAAGCAAACCCTGGCGCCCGGGATCGACGCGCACAGCGTGCACGTACGCACTCGTGGGCAAACCATTCACCAGTTTCGTCCACGACTTGCCGAAATCCGTGGTCTTGAAAATGTACGGCGCGAAATCGTCCACCTTGTGCCGTTCGACGGCAATGTACGCAGTGCCCGCGTCCTTCGGCGACACCTCAATCATGCTGACGGTGCCCCAATCCGGCATGGCTTTCGGCGTAACGTTTTCCCAATGTTGCCCGCCATCACGGGTCAGGTGCACAAGGCCATCGTCGGTTCCGGCCCAAATTAAATCCTTCTGCGCCGGCGATTCCACAACCGAAAAAATCGTGTCGTACACTTCGACGCCGGTGTTGTCTTTCGTGATCGGACCGCCAGAGGCTTGCTGTTTTTGCTTATCGTTGCGCGTCAGGTCGGGGCTGATGATGCTCCATCTCATACCGGCGTCGGTAGTCTTGAAAAGCACTTCACCCGCAAAATACAGCGTCTTTGGATCGTGCGGAGAAAACACGATCGGCTCGGTCCACTGAAAGCGATGCTTCACATCGGCAGCAGCCCAGCCGATGGGATTCACAGGCCAGGGATTTACCGCCTGCGTCTGACCAGTACGATGATCGTAGCGCGTGATTTCGCCGCCATAGGAGCCGGCGTAGGCGATTTGCGGGTCGCTGGGATCGGGAGCGATGTAGCCGCTCTCGCCGCCGCCGACGTCGTACCAGTCCGTACGGTCGATTCCTCCATCCGCGCTCGCGCTGGCGATCCCAACGGTGGAGTTATCCTGCTGCGCGCCGTAAATGTAGTAAGGAAAGCGATTGTCTGTGGTGACGTGATAGAACTGTGCGGTTGGCTGGTTGTAAACGCTGGTCCAACTCTGCGCTCCATCAGTGGAGATGGTGGCCCCGCCGTCGTTGCCGTTGATCAGGCGATTTGGGTTTGTGGGATCGATCCACAGTCCGTGGTTGTCCCCATGCGGCACGCGGAGCACGTTGAAAGTCTTGCCGCCATCATTCGAACGGTAAACGCCGGTATTGAGAATGTAGACCGTGTCGGCGGATTTCGGATCAGCGAAAATGTGCGAGTAATACCAGGCGCGCTGGCGGAATCGGTGATCGTCCGTTAGAAGCTGCCAATTTTCGCCGCCGTCATCGGAGCGAAAAATGCCCCCTTTGTCCGCTTCCACGACCGCCCACACGCGGTTCGAGTTCGCTCCAGAAACGGTTACCCCAATGCGGCCCAAAATCGTTTCCGGTAAACCATGCGCTTTGATTTCCTTCCAGGTTGTGCCGCCATCCGCGGAGCGGTAGAGGCCACTACCCGGGCCGCCGCTATCCATGCTCCAAGGCGTGCGCCGGGCCTGCCAGAGAGCCGCAAACAAAATATTGGGATTGCTGGGATCGAAGGTGATGTCAATCGCGCCAGTCTTCGCGTCCTTATATAGAACTTTTTCCCAAGTCTTCCCACCGTCGCGCGTGCGAAACACGCCACGCTCCTCATTGTCAGCGAACGGATGTCCCAGAGCAGCGACAAACGCGATGTCCGGATTCTTCGGGTTCACGATCAGGCGGCCGACAGCGCGTGTGTCGCCGAGGCCGACGAACTTCCACGTTTTGCCGGCATCGATGGATTTGTAGACACCGTTTCCGCCGACGATGTTGCCGCGTATGCAGGCTTCTCCGGTGCCAACATAAATCGTGTTGGGATCGGACTCGGAAACGGCGAGCGCGCCGATAGACGGTGAGGCGTCCTTTTGCTTGTCAAAGATCGGCTTCCAATTGAGGCCGCCATCGGTGGTCTTCCACACGCCACCTGCCACGCCGCCAAAGTAATAGGTATCGTCCTGGCCAACGACGCCGGAAACGGCGAGAACGCGTCCGCCGCGAAACGGCCCGATCAGACGATAGCTCAGCGCTTTCCACGGGCCTTTATCTTCCTCTTCATCCTTCTGGGCGGCCGCCGGCGTGGCAGGTGGTTGCTGCGAACTCTCCCTTTTCTCTGCTCCGCTTTCTACGGATTTCTTCTGCTTTTGTTTCTGCGCGAATACAGGTGTGACGGTCAAAGTAAGAAGGGCTAAAACCGCAATTGTTCGCAACGTTTCCTCCGCTGGCAAAATCGAGTTGGAATCCTAAACGCTCCCGGCAAACAAACAAAGCAAAAATATCGTGAGGCGCACGCCGAGGGCGCCGCCGAAATCTACGCCCGGTACGATGGCCATGAAATGATTCTCAAATTGGATCCACGTCCGGCCGCGGCTCTGCCGACTTACGCGTGCGCGTACATGTCCCAGCCGAGATAGCGCGTCGTCGCTTCGTGAATGATCGGCGCGACCGTCGAAAAATTCGCGGCAACGTGGTGTTCGAATCCGTTTTCGCAGATGTAATGGAGCAGTTTCTGCATATTCGGAATCTCCACCACTCCGGCGCCGCCGAACGTTTCGAGCGGATCGTCCGTGAAGCGCCCCTCGCCCGCATACCCGCGGATTGTGCCGGTCAGGTCATCGGTGGAAAATCGTGCGTAGCTCATCGCGCCGGCCTTGACGCGGCCCACGCAGGTGCCAAACGTGTTTTCTTTTCCGACCGTGCCGGCGATGATCGCTTGAAAATCCATCTGCACGTCTTTGAAGAAATGTTTGGGCAAATTGCTGCAGTGGAAACACACCGCTTTGTTGGGATCGCTGCCGTAGTTGTTGTTCCAATCCAGCAAAGCGCTCGGCGTTTGCGAAGCAAGCTGCAGCGCGTGCATGCCGAGGACGCCGCAGACGTCCACTTCGCAGGCGCTCGAGATCAGCGAATCGCTCATCATGCTCATGATCGTGCACGGAACCACGCCCAGATTTTCTTCCAGGGACGTCCAGCACTGCACGGCGCTGATTTGCACCTGAGCGCTGTGCATCCAGTCGTCGACCACCGCGCCAAGCTTGGCCATTTTCAACAGCGCGGGCTGTGGAATGCCGCTGGTCGTGACATAGCGTTCGATGTTTTTCAGTTTTTGCACCGCGCGCTCGTCGTCATCCTTCATGCGGCCGATGCGCCCGATGACTTCGGATAGATCCAGCGTTTCCACGGTAATCCCGTTGGCTTCGAGCAATTTTTCGCTGTAGCGCACGGTATTGAACGCCGCAGGCCGCGCGCCAATCGCTCCTATGCGCAAGTTGCGCAGCCCCTTCACCACCCGGCACACGCCGGAAAACCACTCGAGGTCCTTCTTGAATTCCGCGGAGCTCGGTGCGACCGTGTGCAATTTCGTCAACGAATAGGCAATCCCATACTGCTTCAGGTTGTTGCAAGCGGACATTTTCCCGCAGAAGCTGTCGCGACGGTGCGCGATCGTCATTTTCCCCGGCGCGTCCGGAGTGGCCTGTATCAGCACCGGCACATTCAGGCGCGCAAGTCGCAGCGTATCCGCGATAGCGCGCTCGTCGCCGAAATTCGGAAGCGAAACCAGCACGCCATCGATCTCGTCTGCGTGAGAGCGGAAAAGCTCGGCGCAGCGCCGAGCGTCGGCGAACGTTTCGACGGAGCCAAACTTGCTCTCCTCTGGTGTCAAACAGAAAGCTTTATGACCCTGCTCGCCCAAAACGCGCAAGATCTCTTCGCGCCCGTCGCGCGCCAGCACGTCGGGGAAAAATCCCCGATTGCCGATGATGACGCCGAATGCGCTCATGAACTCCTCCGTGGCCGGAAAGCATTGATATAGGCGCCGCCCAGCATAGCCATAAGACTGCCCCACCAGACTGGCGCATGCAAATTCGCAAGGACCGTTGGCGGAGGATCCTGCCACTCCGCGATTCCACTGGCCAGAATCAACGTTCCGTAGGTCAGCAGCAGCAATCCAACAAAGAACCACACAGGAATAATGTGATGTTTGTCGCTCATGAACCCTACCAGAAGATGATTTGTAGCATCACCAACAGCGCCAAAGCCACGCCAGCCCAAAAAATCGGCTTATGCAGCAGTGGAATGTCTACTTCCTTCGGTATCGGCGTGATGCCGTACACGAGTCCTTTCAAATCCGCGTCAGGCTTAGGCGTAGTGGCCAGGCTCACCGCGACGGTCACCAGCACGCATACCAGGCAAGACCACAGCGCTTGATACATATCTTGCGCCAGTCCCTTCGCCAGCGGTGAGAGCGCAAAGATCGCCACAAGATCGTGATCCACCTTCATCGAAACAAAAATGCCAATCGCCGTAAGCGTTCCCGCCAGCAATCCGAGAAAACCGCCCGCCGGTGTCGCCCGTTTCCACAGCATGCCGATCAGCACCGTTCCGAAAAGTGGCGCAATGAAAAAGCTGAACAGCGCCTGCACGTAGTCCATTATGCTCGCAAAGCCCATCGCCAAATATGCGGTGCCGATGCTGATGAACAATCCGATGATTGTGCACCAGCGCCCCATGGTCACGTAGTGTTGGTCGGTCGCCGCTTTTCGAATAAAGGGACGATAAATGTCGTAGGTCCAGACCGTGGCGAAAGCGCTGACATTTCCGGCCATGCCGGCCATGAATCCAGCGACCAACGCGGTTACGCCAAGGCCCATCAATCCCGGCCCGCAATAGCGCGCCAGCATCAGCGGCAGCACATCGTTATAGCTGTGCTGGCCGGGTTGCAGCGCGCTTTCCGGCACCAGCTTTTCCGGAAGCACCGCCAAGCCGATCAAACCAGGGAGAATCACAATCAGCGGCACAGCCATCTTGAAAAACGAGCCGATAATCGGCGCGAGCTTTGCGGAACGCAAATCCTTCGCCGCAAGCACGCGCTGGACCACCAGAAAATCCGTCGTCCAGTAGCCCATGGAAATCACCGAGGCAAGTCCAAAAACGATTCCTGTCCAGTGCATGCCCATGGGATTGTTTTCGAAGTGGCCCAGCGTGCTCCACGCATGCGTGAAATTTTGCCCGGGGAAATTGTGCTGGATCCGCGCGACCAGCCCGCTCCATCCGCCCGCTTCGATCAGGCCGAGAATCGGAATCAGCAGCGCGCCGAACCAGATCAGAAAAAATTGCAGAACTTCGTTGAAGATCGCGGAAAACAATCCGCCGGAGGCCACATAAATTCCCACCGTCAGCGACGAAACCCAAATGCTGAAGTGGATGTTCCAGCCGAGCACCACCTGCATCACTTTGGCCATCGCAAACATGTTTACGCCGGACATCAAAATGGTCATGAATCCGAACGATACCGCGCTCAGCCCGCTGGCCGCTTTTCCGTAGCGCAGCTGCAGATAACCCGGCACCGAATGGGTTTTCGAAATGTAGTAGAACGGCATCATTACGATGCCCAGGAACAGCATCGCCGGAATCGCGCCGATCCAATACCAGTGCGCCGCAAGTATTCCGTACTGATAGGAAGATCCGGCCCACCCAAGCAGCTCCAGCGATCCCAGGTTAGCCGAGAGAAAACTCAGTCCCGCAACCCACGCGGTCATCTCGCGGCCCGCCAGGAAAAAATCTTCGCCGCTTTGCGCGAACCGCTTCAGGTAAAAGCCGATGCCCAGAACCGCAAGAAAATAAATTGCGATGATGGCGAGGTCAACGGAGGAAAGATGCACCAGTCTCTGCGGCGCTAGCATTGCCAAAACGTAGCTCATCGCAAGGATTTCACCGTCTAGCGAAATTCTTTCAGAAAAGTCCGGTTCCGCGTGCTGCGTATCGGTGGGAGACTATATCGTGCGGTTTTTGTGTTGTCGAATACTATCAGGTGCGCCGTTTCGACACCGCATCCGGATTGTGCGTAAGCCCGGTGATTCGAGCGCGGCTAAGTCGCGGCTACTTCTCTAACAGGGAACTCAGCAGATTTGCGATACGTGCTTCTTGGCCGATGACCGTTTCGTCATGCCGCGCGGCCGCCTCGCTCTGCGACATCTCTGCAAGTTGCGCGGCCAGAACGCGCACTGCGCCATCGCGTGGCACAAACACGCGCTCCGCCGGCGCCAACGCCACCCAGCCGCTCTCTTGCCGGCGCAGTTCCCATCGTACTTTTTCATGCCGCTGCTTGAAATCCGCTCCCTCGCCGGAGATGCGCACGCGCGAATTAATTTGCAGGTGCGCCCAGCCTCGGTCACCTTTGATTTCCACGCGCTCGACCTTCATCTCATCAAAAATCACTACCGGTGTCGCAGCCTTCAGCGGCTCGTTCGTGCGCAACACACTCGCCGCCGCATTGCTGAGCTCGGAAATCCCATCGGCAACTTCGTCGGCACTCGGCCGTCCGCTGGCGGAAATGGCAATACTTGAAGCGATCGGTTCTGCCGTGTTTTTGTTAGGCGGCTCGGGACGAGAGGCCATTACAGGCGTTCGTTCCGATGCTTCTATCGCAGCGCTCGGCCGCGCAGGTTTCTCCGCTTCCGCGACCTCTTCTCCAACTGCGCCTGCGCTCACAGGCGCGGACTTCTTCGGACGCGGTCGCGCCGTGGGAGTTGCCTCAGCGGTCTGAACAAGCGTTCGGGGCGTTCTGGTATCGACAAGATACCGATAGAATCGCGGCCTTCCTCGCGAACGCCAATAGGGGCCCAGATAATCCTCAGCCTCCAATCCTGAACGCACCAGGCTGTAAAAGGTGTGCTCCCTGGGATCAAGCACGATTCCAACATGCCCCCGCCAAGCAACCAAGTCTCCCGCTTGGGGATGCCGTATCCGTCGAAACTTTCCGTTTCCGGCATACAGGTCAAAGGAATTCGCATACGGATACTCGTATCCGGCATCTGCATAAATCTGGTGTACGAGGTGCGAGCAATCCTGCCTGCCGGGAATCGGCCCATCCTGCCCCAAGGCGGCCGCGGCAATCTCGTGCCCCTCTTCTGCACTCACCAGCCGCACGGCAGGCGCGGCAGGCTGTGGCGCGGGAGCCTTCTGAGCTGAAGCCGTGACCGCTCCCGCGCACAAAGCAAAAGCCCAGCAGCCCACTCGTACAAAGTAACTTGCAGCAACAGACGATTCGTATTTGCGCGTTTGAGGCATAGGATTCCCGCTTCTAATTGGATGCCAGCGCACCGACATTGGACAATAGGACTTGCCCTGTCCGTTACGCTGGACGAAAGCACCAGGTCCACTTGCACCCAAGGACAGGTCCGCAACAGAACAGCTCTGCGACTGGCCGTTGCTGCGACAGGACGGTGCTCGCACTCTGACACATCTGAAAGGTCGAATGGTCCAGGCGCGCCAGCGGACGGCGCTACGTACAAAATAAGAAGTGTTAATAAGGAAGTGGTCGGGGCGAAAGGATTTGAACCTTCGACCTCCTGGTCCCGAACCAGGCGCGCTAGCCAGGCTGCGCTACGCCCCGAACGACCCGCCCCAGACCGCGCTGGTCTGAGCAGGGGCTACAGCTTAACACACCCTGCCGCACCCGCGGAACGGCGATCCGCAGCAGAAAGGCGTGCCGCAAAAAAAGAACGCCGGGTAGCGAAAGCTCCCCGGCGTCTGCCTATTGGTAGGTTGTTGAGCGGTTTAGAACTCGTAGCGCAATGCGAACTGCATCACGCGCGGGTTTGTAGATAGCCGCTGATACTGTCCAAACGTAGAACCGGAAAAGTCCATTGTGGCATTGATGCTTTGCGGGTCGAAGCGCACCGCGTTCAGCACGTTGAAGACTTCCCATCGCAACTGCAAGCTGTGTCCCTCAGCAAAGGGCATCTTCCAGCGCTTGCCGAGTCCCATATCCAGGCTGAAATAGCCGGGACCGCGCAGGAAATTGCGCTGCCCCGCTTCCCCGGGGAACGGCTCGCGGAAGGAGGTTTGGGCCGCGTCGAAGTTGGAAAACGCGCTCACGACGGTAGGGTTCTTCGGATCGTGGAACGTGCCGGTCTTGACGGCTCCCGTCTGGTAGGCGTTTCCGGAGAGGTCCCAATCCGTCGGCCACTGGTAGCCATTCGTCACGCTGAACGGGAATCCAGTCGTTAAGCGGAAGAGGCCGGAGAGTTGCCAGCCGCCAATAACGGCATCCAGAGCGCCACGAGAGCTGCGGCCGACCCAGCGGTTTCTGCCGAACGGCAAATCCGCAACCCAGTTAGCGTTGAACTGATGCCTGGCGTCGAAATCCGAAACGCTGCGGAACTGGAACGGCTGCCAAGCGTTTTGAATTTGCGCGCCCGTACCGTTGATAGTCCCCACGCGCTCCGCGTCGGAAGCCAAGTCTATGGATTTGGACAAAGTATAGTTGAAGTCAAACTGAATGCCATGGGACATCTTGTGCTTCAACGAAACTTGCAACGCGTTGTAGTTCGCTGTTCCCATGGACTTCCACATATAGAGCGTCGCGAACTGCGGGTTATAGAAAGCATAGGGTTTGCCACTGGACGAATAGCAGGCGCCTCCGGGGCAGTCGCCCGGAATCCCGAAATAATCCCATTCCAGGAGTGCCGTCGTTTCGTTCAGCGAATTGCTGCAGAACAAGTCAAAGGCAGCCAGCACCGGATTGCTGGTCGAGGTCGGCCCCTTGCCAAGGGGATCACAGCCGCCACCGCTCCCAAGTTGGTACACGCCACCCGGACTCACTGGCTGAACTATGTTCTGCCAGTATTGAACGATATTGGAGGGCAACATGGAATTGGAGAAAGTCGAGGCGTCGACGCCCGAGCGATACAACTTCGCGAGGGCGGTGGCGGCAGTGAAGTAGTCCACTCCGGACGACTTGTCTTTTAGGTTGAGCGGTGTGGCCACATCCAACTGCGTGAGGAGGCGGTGCGATTCGCGACCTACATAGGCAAGTTCCAAAGTGAATCCGCCGCGCAATTCCCGGGCGATCGAAAGGTCAAACGTGTATGCGTAGGGGGTCTTTAGCCCCTTGTCGATCGAAGAGCCGATATAGAACGTGTCCGTGGGAAACGTCTGGGGGAAAACGGCTGGTGGCGGCTGCAAGAGGATTGTGTTGCCATTCCTGTCGGTTGTCGGCACTGTGTGAATGTCAGTCAGCCGTGGAGCAGAGCTGACCGTCTCAAATCCGGCCGGGTTGGATAGCTGCGTGGAAAGCCCGAACGATCCGTTCCGGTTGAAATCGTCGACCAGGCCCTGCCCGAACCGGTCGTACACCATTCCGAATCCAGCGCGAACGGACGTCTTGCCGGCGCCGAAAAGGCTTCCGAGCAAACCATTGCTGAATTTCGGAGCCCACGCCAAGGCTACACGCGGCCCGAAATTTTTCTTGTCCCAGTCGTAGTAGCCGGGCCGCCCATTCGAGGGACCGGACCAGTCAAACGAGACCAACGGGTCGGTGCTGGACGGAATGCCGTTGGCGCCTTCCGCGCCACGATTTTCGTAGAAAGTATTGAGATTCGTAGTCGGAGACACTTGCAGTTTGTTGGTTTCCCATGGTGGAGAGAAGAGTGACCAACGCAAACCTAGGGTCACGGTGAGAGTTGGCTTGATTTTCCATGTGTCTTGCCCGTAGAACTCATAGCTGTTAATAGCAAACCGGCGCTTCAGCGCGCTGCCATCCGGCAAAGCGCTGCCATCACGTTGGAAATTGTAGCGTGCGTCAACTTCGGTCACCATGCCCAGCAGCGCGGTGATCGGAAAGTCGTACGAATTCGCAAAGCTGGCGTCTACCTTGGGGAAACCTCCGTTCACCGGGTTCAAAGGCGAGCCCGGTTTTTGCGCGTAACCGGACGTGTTCGTCCACGAAGCATTGGCACTGCCATCGCTGAACGAAGAAAGGTAACTGATGCTGGGAGTGCGGATGAACGCGATCTGCGTCCCAAACTGCCAGGAGTGCTTCCCATGGATCCAGGAAATATCATCGGCCAAGGTGTGCGTTGGCCGCTGGAAGCTGTGCGTGCGCGTAACTGCTCCGGGAGGCCCATTCTGATCGTTCAGTCCGCGGAAGTAGATCCAATCCTGGTTGGAGTTGCCGATTACTCCCACGCTCTCTCTCACGAAGCCATATCGGAAGTTGTTCACTAGGGTAGAGCTGAGCACGCCGCTGTAATTGGCTACTAGGCCCTTGTTGTAATTCACGATCGACTGCGATGCGGGCAAGCCCAGGTAAAACGGAGATCCCGGACTGTTTTGGTTGCGAAGCGCTCCCATGAGGGAGACGCGATGCCTAGCATCGCGAGTAATGTTGTAATCCGCTTTGGCAATGTACTCATTCTTTTTGTCTGAAATAGGACCACTGAAATTAAGGCAGGTATAGTTGAAGCCATCTCCGCAGCTGCTGCTGTTCGACGTCGGCCACTTTTTAAGGTATGTCATAACAACGCTGTTCGGGCCGAGGTGAAGAGGATCCAATTGTGTGAGTTGAGCCGGAGACAGCGCGAAATGCCCGGAGGCCACAGTGTACGATGCGCCGCTCACACCTTGCACTGTGCCCCCTGGGCAAGCGGCTGGGCTCGCGCAGAGGTATTGGATGACCCCGTCCTTCATCGCTTGTGATGGGACTACATCCGTGACGCTTTGTGCTTCCGCACGGCGCGTTCCTTCATAGTTCATGAAGAGGTACAGGCGGTCCTTCTTAATTGGCCCACCGAGGGAGGCGCCAAAAATGTTGCGGATCAGCTTTGGTGCTTTGTTGCAGGACGGATCGCTGAGAGGCGTTCCATTATCCAGACAATTCTTGATCTGCCCCGCTTTCACGAAGTAATCGTTGGCGCTGGTATAGGTGTTGCGGTGATATTCGTAGGCAGAGCCGTGAATATCGTTGGAGCCGCTCTTGGTGACGAGCGAAACCTGGGCGCCTGAAGAGCCGCCCTGATCGGCGTTGTAATTCGAAGTGGTGACGCGAAATTCCTGCACGGAGTCCAGAGTCACCGGAAGCACAGAAGTGAACGCATGGCCGCTCTCGTCGTTGGAGGCGATGCCGTCCACCGTTACGTTGCTTTGGTCGCTGCGCGCGCCGTTGACCGCGCCATTGCGAGTGTCCCAAGTGGGAACGTCGGTGCGATTGCCGGTGTAGGCCACTCCGGCCTGCAAGCTCAAGAGATCAGGAACGTTGCGGCCCTCGAGGGGAAGCTGCTTGACTTGGTTCTCGTTAAAAGCATTTCCGAGCGACGCATCGGTCGTGTTCAAGGTTTCGGTTTGTGCTGAAACTTCAACAACCTCCGACGCGGTGCCTAGGTCCAGCCCGACGTTGGTCGTGGCGGGCAGGTTTACAAGCAACTGCAAATTTCTCTGTTCGTATTTCCGAAAACCGGCCGCTTGGATGGTGAGGACATAAGTTCCGGGTTGAATCGCTTGAAACTCGTACTCGCCGCCCGATCCGGTAATTGCCTCGCGGTGCAGCCCTTGTTGCGAGTTATCCAGACTAACCTTCGCGCCGGCAACCGTGGCGCCGCTCTTGTCCGTGACCGTTCCGTGGAGCGAGGTTGTGCCGGTTTGCGCGGAGGCAACGGACGCCGCAATAAGAACAATCACGAATCCGAAAACAAAAATCCACTTACGTGAAGACAAGTCCATTCACTGCTCCTTTTGCTCACTAATTGTTTTCTTGCGTACTACACGGCTTGGGGGAGACGCGCGCTTATGCGCGCGATACGAATGCGGAACGAGCGTCGCATTCTTTAGCGGAATAACAGCTCGGGCAACCGCTTTCACACCCCACTCAGTCAAGAGCCCTACATCGTTGTCATAGCTTTTAGGTCAGCGACGCAGAGATGTCAAGCGGGTTCCCAACCAAATCTTAGCTGCTTTGGAAAAGTTTTATGAATTGCCTCGACGAGTTCGGGTCCGAAACCATTCAGATGAAGTTTAAATTTGTTTATCGCTAATTACGGTATTGAACTGGCGGTAAAAGTTCCGCGAGGTCTCATACGCCTGCCGACCGGCAATTAACGCGAGAGCGCCTGGCTCAAGAATTGCGCTGTTCGAGTTGAAATCACACGCTAGCCGAATTCTAACGTAGCCGACAGACCCGAGTTCGTGTTCGCCGCCTGAGCTTAACTCGGCCCGAGGCGGAGAAGGCGCGTTTCGGTGATGGCGCGGATTTTCCGTATTGGCTCAAGGATTGCCGCCGACACGTTGCCGTCCAAGCGCACCAAGGCAACCGCTTCAGCGCCAACGGCGGCTTGTCGGCGGCCCAGCGCGAAAGTCGCAATATTCACGCCGAGCTGCCCCAAGGTCGAGCCTACTTGACCGATCACGCCGGGTTCATCGCGATTGCGCAGGTACAGAATTGTGCCCTCAAGCTGCGACTCCACGGGTATCCCATTTATTTGCAAAACGCGAGGCGAGCCGTCATGCAGTACCGTGCCTTCCACCGTGAACTCCGCGGCAGGGTCCGACGCCCCCTTATCTGGCAGCACGGACACCTCAAGCGTGTTGGGAAATCCGTGCTCGCGACGACGTGTTTCCTCTTCCACCGAAAGACGCCGCGCCGCCGCAACTTGCGGGGCGTTAACCACGTTCACTTTTTCATCCAGCACCGCGTTCAGCAGTCCCGTCAGCACCGCGCTACGGAGCAGATGCGTCCCAACCTCGGCAACTTCGCCCGCGTAGCGTATGCGAATGCGAGCCGGGCGCGACTGCGCGGCTTGCGCCACGAAGGATCCGAGCCGCTCCGCCAGCGCCACGTAAGGTCGCCCGCGACGGTACTGGTCGGGGGACAGCGCCGGCAGGTTCACCGCGTTGCGAATCACGCCTTCCGCAAGGTAATCACGAACTTGCACGGCGACCTGCGTGCCCACTTCCTCCTGCGCCTCCGTGGTCGATCCGGCGACGTGAGGAGTCGCAATCACGTTAGGCAAGCCGACCAGCGGCGAGTTCTTAGGTGGCTCTTCGACAAAGACGTCCAGCGCGGCACCAGCCAGCTTGCCGCTCTTCAGCGCCTCGGCCAGCGCGCCTTCATCAATCAACTCGCCGCGCGCCGCATTGATCAAGCGCGCACCTTTTTTCATCTGCGCCAAGGTGTTTGCATTGATCAGATTCTGCGTGGCCGGGCTCAGCGCCGTGTGCAACGAGACGAAATCGCTTTCGGCCAGCAATCGCTCGAGCGGAACCAGCTCGACCTGCACTTCGCGCGCGGCAGCTTCGCTGATGTATGGGTCATAGCCGAGAACATGCATATCGAAAGCTTCGGCACGCACGGCGACTTCGCTGCCGATACGCCCGAGTCCGATTAGCCCCAGCGTCTTGCCGCGTACTTCGGTTCCCGCAGCACTGGACTTTTCCCAGCGGCCTTCGTGAAGGGCTTTGTCGAGGCGCGGCACTTGACGCGCGAGAGCTAGCAGCAGCGCAAAGGTGTGCTCCGCAACGCTCACGGCGTTTCCGCCAGGCGTGCTCATGACCAGAACGCCGCGGCGCGTGGCCTCTTCCAGGTCGATATTGTCGACGCCGACTCCAGCCCGGCCAACTACGCGCAGGCGCGAGGCTTTGTCCAGCAGCTCCGGAGTTACCTTCGTCGCGCTGCGTACGATGAGCGCGTCCGCGTCGGCGATCTCCGCAATCAGCGTGTCCTTTGTAGTCAGGACAATGTTCCAGCCGGCGCTGCGCAGGAGTTCCACGCCGCGTTCACTGATTTTGTCTGCAACGATGACTTTCATCGGGCCTCGTGTGATTGGTCTGCAGGTGTTGTATTGCTAGCGCGCAAAGAGCGTTGCAAGCAAGAGAATAACGGTAGCGGTGTCATTGCACGGTGTCAAATCTTCAGCCTGATCCGCTTCTGCTGCGTTCTCGCAGAGTGCACGGGCGCAGGGCTGCGCTATTTGGATGACTGCTCGATGGGCGCGGCCCAGTGCGAGAGATGATTCAAAGATTTAGTGTCCGTCGGGTCCAGGTGCAGCGGCGTAATGGAGACCGCGCCCGAAAAAACCGCGGCGTAGTCCGTGTCCGGTGCGACGTCCTTATCGATGCGCTGCTCGAAAAGCCAATAGTAAGTGCGGCCGCGGGGATCTTTTCCCTCTTTCAGTTGGTTCCGCGTGATTTTCTTCGATTGGCGCGTGAATTTTACGCCGCCCGTCCAAGGTTCTGGCACGTTCACGTTAAGCAACACCTGATCCGGCAATCCTTCTTTCAGAATCAACTCCGCGGCAGAACGCGCAATGCGCGCCGCAGCATCAAATTTCACGCCCGCGGTTTTCGAGCACAAAGAAATCGCCAGTGCCGGAATGTGATGCAGCGCAGCCTCGCGCGCAGCGCCTACAGTTCCTGAATAGTAGACGTTCTCGCCGAGATTCGCGCCGAAATTGATTCCGGAGATCACCAGGTCGGGCGGCTCAGGCAAGAGCCGGTGCAATGCCACAATCACTGCGTCGGCCGGCGTGCCTTCCACGGCCCATTGCCGCTCGCCCACCTCGTGGCAAATAATCGGCTGGCGCAGCGTCAACGATTGCGCCGCCCCGCTCTGCTCTCGGTTCGGTGCCACGACGCTGATCGTGCCAAATCCTTCGAGGCCTGCCGCCAGCGCCTTCAGCCCCGCGGCGTGTATCCCATCATCGTTCGTCAACAGAATATGTGGCATTCGTAAAACGCAGTCTCAACGTCGAGAGCGCGTCTGCTCCGTGCGAAACTGAATGTATCTTCGCGAGGAAGTAAGAAGTGGTCGGGACGACTGGATTCGAACCAGCGACCTCACGCACCCCAAGCGTGCGCGCTACCAGGCTGCGCTACGTCCCGACCGCGGCGGCCCGTGTACGGCCGCACTCGAAGTTGACCCACCGAGGGCCCTATTCGACACCGTCAAGGCTATCACCGCCGTTCGAGAAGCGTCAAGAAAGCGCGCAGCGTGTCGCGCAGATCAAGCAGCATCTTGCGGCTCAAGAGTTCGCCGCCGCCTTCATTGTGCGTCCCCGAAGAAGTCGGCTCGGAACCGGCAGCGCCATTTCCGCGAAGATGGCGCCGCGCGCCCGCGATGGTAAAGCCCTCGTCGTATAGCAAGCGCTTGATCTTGAAGACCAGGTCGACGTCTTCCTGCCGGTACATGCGGTGGCCGCTGGCGCTCTTCACTGGCTCGAGCATGGGAAATTCGCTTTCCCAGTAGCGCAGCACAAACGGCTTCAGTTCCGTAAGGCGGCTGACTTCGCCGATGCGATAGAGCCGCTGCTCGGCGGCCGCCTGCGTTGCGTTGCCGTTATGCGCCATGAGTGATCTGATTGTCACAATCCTAGCAGCTTGCCGCACACCGCGACGACTTTTTTGGAGTGCGGGAGTCTGGCTCCCGCTTTTACGATTTCACACGACATTGCAAGCAGTCGGCGAAGGGCAGGCTCGAAAGCGGTCGCAAGACCGCATTCCCAAAAAGCTCCGAATGGCGCTAATCCTCGGCCCTTGTTCGCTCGCCCCGCTTGCGCAGGCGTTGCACAAAGCGCACTGGCGCCCCGGTGAAATCGAATTTCGCTCGGAGCTGATTTTCCAGAAAGCGCTCGAAGCTGAAGTGCAACGGCTGCTTCTGATTGGTGAAGATGAGAAACGTCGGCGGCGACGTTTTCGCCTGCGTGATGTAGTAGATGCGCACCGGGCGCGCTTTCGGCGTGGTGCCGCGTTGCAGATCGACGTCTTCTTTGAGCCAGCGATTCAGCTCCGGCGTGGAGATGCGGCGCTTGCGAGCGGCGGCGACCTGATCGATCAGCGGATAAACCTTTTGCGCGCGCTCACCGGTTTTGGCGGAAAGAAACACGATCGGCGCATAGCTAAGGAATTTCAGTTTTCCGCGGACCATTTTTTCATAATCGAAAAGCAGCCTGCTCTTATCCAGGTCATCGAAGTTGTGTTTTTCGTTCGGGCCGCGCTTCGCTCTGCCCTTGGTGGTAGCCGCGTCGCGCGCAGCTGCCTGGCGCGCAGCTTCCGCGGCCAGGTCCCATTTGTTCATCACAATGACCACGGAGCGGCCGGATTCTTCAGCGTAGCTGGCGATTTGCGCGTCGCCTTGCGTAACACCCTGCTCACTGTCGACCACTAACAGTGCCACGTCGGCGCGCTCAAGTCCTCGCCGCGCCATCACCACGCTGAGTTTTTCCGCGACAAGGTTCGTCTTGCCCTTGCGCCGAATGCCCGCGGTGTCCACGAAGCGATAAACGCGGCCGTCGCGAGTGACTTCTGTATCCACCGTATCCATCGTTGTGCCCGGCACAGGAGACACAATCGAGCGCTCTTCGCCCACCATGCGATTGAGCAGCGTAGACTTGCCGACGTTAGGCCTTCCGATGATGGCAATTTCCACCGGTCCGCTTTCGTCGTCTCCGGTCGCGGGCGCGTCACTCTCCGCCGGCACAGGAGAATCACCGCAGACCTGCGCAATAGCGGCGTCGAGCAGGTCGTCCACGCCGGTGCCATGCTCGGCAGTGATCGGAAAGATGGCTGCACCAAGGCGGTGAAAGGCAGCCGCATTCGATTCTTGCAGCGGTGAATCAACTTTATTTACGGCCACAAAGAATGGTTTGCCGGTGCTGCGCAAAAGGCGTGCGAGTTCCTCGTCCAGAGGAGTGGTCCCAGCTTGGCTATCGACGACGAGCAGGAGCAGCGCAGCCTTGTCGATAGCCACATGCGCTTGCCGCAGAATTTCTTGCGGGATTAATGCCTTATCGTCAGGAACGATTCCGCCGGTGTCGACGATTTCAAACGAGTGGCCGCGCCACTCCGCCTCACCATAGATCCGGTCGCGCGTGATGCCCGGCTCGTTCGTCACAATCGAACGCCGCGTTCCGGTCAGACGATTGAACAGCGTGGACTTGCCCACATTGGGGCGGCCCACAATTACCAGGGATGGCAGTTTTTTGGTCATGGACGCGAGCCGCGGAACACATCGCCAAACTCCGCAGCAATGTGACATTCCACTGTAACGCATGGGAGAAGAAGTCGGAAATGTGCACCGTAGCAGGAACTAAGCTTTCACCTTGGCCTTGGGTTTAGTCGTGGGCATAGACTTCTTGGTGGCGCGCTTGTTGGTATACAGAGCTTCGTCGGCTCCGGCCAGCATTTCTTCCGGTCGGTCCCCCTTTTCGTAATTCTTCCAGCCTGCGGAGAATGTCACCGGGATCTTCTGACCTTGCCAGTCGAGTTCAAAAGAACTAAGCCGCTCCAGCACAAGTTTCAGTTGCTCCAGCGTGCACTCAGGAAGCACGACCAGAAACTCGTCGCCGCCCAACCGGACCGCCAGGTCGGATCCGCGGATAACCTTATTCAAACGCGAGCCAAATTCCTGTAGGACTTGATCGCCCGCCGGATGCCCGTACGTGTCGTTGATCTCCTTGAAATTGTTTAGGTCAAGCGTAAGCACCGTCAGGGGATGGCCTCGCCGCTCGGAGCGAGCCACCTCAGCCGTGAGGCGCTGCTCGGCAAAACGCCGATTGTACAGACCGGTCAAAGGATCAATCATCGCAAGGTTGCGAAGGATAGAGTAATGATTCTGCTTTTCGAGCAGCTGGCGGCGCAGACGTTTAATGAGAATTTCCTGGTAGATCGTATAGATGTTGAAAACCACGATTAGAGTGATCAGCCCAAAGACCACTTCGGTCAGCTTGATTTTGAATACTGTCTCCGCTCCGGTGAGAACTGCGGGGAGCGTAAGGGAGATTACGGCAAAGGTAAGCAGCAGAATGACGAAGATGGAATAGCCCCGCACCCACCAGTCGCGTCTGTCAATGCGTCGGCGCTCCTCCGCAAGTTCTTTAGCCCCAGCCTCCGCGGAAGAGGGTAGAGCGTGAAGGTCGGTCATCTGGTTCATTGCTTTAGGACGGACGGAATGGACAACCCAATGAATCCAACTTAGACCGGCAGTGCCCAAGGGTCAAGGCAGATTCCAATCGGTATTGCACGCCAGTTACTGACCTTTCGCGAAACAACATGAGCGAGGGCAGACTGGCGCTTTTCGCCGTCGTCCCGCCCATGTAGCGGCGTCCCTTCAGGGCGCCATCTTCCGCGGCCACCGCGGACTCGTAAGTGCCTTGTTGTTAGTTGTTTAGGGTTTCGGCCACCTGTGCGGAAGTCCCGGTCAGACGGTACGGCTGCTCTATTGCCGCGTGCACCGGTAGCTGCAAAAATCACGGAATCGAGGAAAGCCAGAAATGCTGTCGCTTTGCATTCTCTTGTTCGCAGGGTTCGCGCTGATACGGTTCGCCGTATCGCAATGGCGGGCCATTTGGATAAGCTCGGCCAGCCAGCCGCTTTCCGATTCGCTGCAACTCACGGCTGGAATTGACGTAGCAGCCATCAGCCCCCAGGATTTTGGCCGGTTGCTGAGTTTATGTGACCAATTGTCCCCCGAATTGAAAAACAGCAGCCCGTGGCTCAAGGAACTTTCCTTCTACTATCGCGCCATAGCGAAACTTGAGCAGATGAGCGGATCCAAGGTTCCCAGCATCTCGATCTGGGCCGCGCGCGAAATGCAGACCTGCGCCCGTTACGTCGCCGTCGTCCTCGATCAAAACCTCGCCATGAATCTCGACCGCCGCCTCGCCGCCCGCGCGTCCTAACCCCAAATTCCAGTCGCCATAGTCCTTCTTCCGGTTGTCGATCCATGTTCTTCTGAAATCGTCCTTGAAACGCGACGAGTACGCGAACTCTAAAGCATGTGGCGCTCGCATCCCGCCGGCGCCCGCATGCTCTAAGGTTGCGGGTTGAAGTCCCGAAGGGACGCCGGAGAATTTAGCCCAGCACGCAGTGCTGGGAACGGCGCCGCAAACTCGGACTGAGTCCCGGAGGGACGACGTAGATTGCCGAAAAGTCTTGTGGGGTCGTAGATTCCCCAAAAGTCCCATAGGGACGCCGAAGATTTTAGCCCAGCACGCAGTGCTGGGAACGGATAGCAAAATTCGCACTGAGTCCCGGAGGGACGGCGCAGAATTCCCGTGTCATTAAGGTGGTGGCGGAGAGATCCTGTCGACGCCCCATCTCCTATCCGTATCCCACCGGTCCCGTCACGGAACAAGTAGGCGCGCGCCTTAGCGCGTCCCAGTCCCAGCGCAGCGAGGACACGGTGGAAGCCCCCGACTTCAGCCGGGGGAGCGGCGCCTTCAGGCGCCGCGAGACACACAACCTCCACAAATGGGCTTCAGCCCCGGTGGCGTGTGGCAAAGGCATTGTTTCCGATTTGCCGGGTGCCCGTCTCTCTTGTGGAACGTCCTGGTAGTTTTCCCGGCGGTCCCAAAGGGAATTCTGAAACTCCTCAAATAGATGCTTAACTGAGCCTCGCATACCCACGTGGGGCAAGAACAATCTCCGAATTCCCGTCACGAGGGCGAATCTCCCCTGGGCAAACGTACGCGCACGAGAGTCTACAGTGTCTAGACATCGGGAGCCAAGACGGAGGGAACGCACGTGCGGAGACTACTGCTCGGCGTTAACGTTTCAGGTCTTGCGCACGTGTGCGTACGTGCCGCCTGAGGACGCAACACGTCGCGTGCCGCACGTGCGGTACGCGGTCTTTCCCCCCGACGCACATGGCACAAGCGCGTAATTACGATGCGTCGTGCATGCACGTGCGGGTTCCTGCCAAACAAAATGCGCAGGTAGCTTAGAGTCGATTCAGGAGGGACTGTATGCGCACGTGCGGCACGGCACATCCTGCTTTGACACCGGGAAACCTGTTTCGACAAAAAAGCGCACGTGCACGTGCCGTTCCCAAAGGGATGCGGCTCCCCGCGTTGCAGGTGAGTCTGGCAGGCGGGATCACCAGAAAGGTCCAAAAGGTTAAATGCCCCACCCTTGCGAGAACCAACGCCGCAAGGATGGGCCACCCAAAACCGTCTCAAAGGCGCGGCCACCCGTCCACTTCTCTTCCGGGGATCGATCTCTACGCGTGGTTTCCTGCCCATGTGGGTCAGCTGACTGGTTTTATCTCTGTAGCGTCCGTCCTGTTCCGAGCCAGATGCAGGAGTTTTATTGCCGGGAATAGAATCAGCGTGAGCGCCCAAACCAGAATGAGGCAGCTGTTAGTGATTTCGGCGAGCGGGTGACGCTCTCCCGAATATCGAGGGAGGATCCATTCGAGGCCGATGAAAATGAGGCGGATGCCACAGGCGATCGCAACCAGGTAAAGGATCAGATTGCGCACAGAAATTGTTGACGGAACGCGCGTACCGCGCCGAAGCAGCTTGTCGAGTCCTCGACCGACAAGAAACCAAAGCCCCAGCCCTAAGATTAAGACAATGAAATAAATTGGGCGGGGGCCTCCGACGATGTAGGGCGACACAGCGGGAACCGCGGCGATCCGCTGGGCAAAGCGAACGAATAACAAGACAGGAGCGTTAAGGGCAAACCAGAAGCTAATTGCATTGTTAGGCTCTACTGGAGGGAAGAACTGCCATCTGAAGATCATGATAGATACAAGAAAGTGAAGGAGCGGCAAGGTTAGCGTTAGGTTTAGTTTCCGCATGTTTGCGATCCTCCGACGGGTGGCAAAGGCATTGCCTCCGATTTGCTTTTTCCGCGGCACGCATCGAGTATATCATTCGCGCACGACCCTTTGTAGGTAGCAGATGTAGGCGAGGGTGCCGCACTCTTGTGCTTTTCGAGGGTGCGGTCTTTGACTTTGCATTGCCCCTGACTTTTTCATGCGCAACCGTTTGCAGCGCCTCTATGGACGCGGCGATCTCCACTTCGTCACCTTCAGCTGTTATCGCCGCCTCCCCTTCCTCGGCACGCCTCGCGCCCGCCACCATAGGTCGTGACGTTGCTCGCGGCACCGCTCTCCAAGATCAGGCGGTCCGGGTTCTTCCTTTTTGAACTTTTGCCTCTAAGGCCTTCATGCGATTACACTTAAGTTTACCATTGACTTACGTCCAGATCTGTGGTACCCTTGCTTGTGTTACCTCGACCAATTCTCGCCTGTAGTTCGCGCCAACCCTTTTGTTTCCATATTCTTGCAGCCTCTTTGTCGTCGCCAAAAAAGTCAACTCCTTTAGAATCAAACAAATCCAGCCTCTTTTTCCAAAACACCGGGGGTGGGGGTACCGCAAAAATCGCGCCTTTGGAATCAACAACTTACAGCCTCTTTTTCGGCGCCCCTGTTTGCAATTCAGTTACTGATTCCCCTAATTCCGAATCTTCCTCTGTGTCTCGGCGTCTCTGTGGCAATTCAATCCCTCGACATTCAGGCTTTCAGAAGCTCCGACTTCTGCTACAGTGCGGTGCCATAGCAATGTGTAATTTTTGCGGTGTATGCTGCGTACTAGTCTATGGATGCGCCGAGACCAGAGCGGATGAGCGCGCCGGGAAAGACGGAGCCTACGGAGGCGATTGCTCGGGCACGGGCAGGGGATGCCGATGCCTGGGGAGTGCTTTACCGGGAGTATGCGTCCGCCATTTTCCGCTTCTGCCGTAGGGCGCTGCCGTCCAGGGAAGACGCGGAAGACGCCACAATGGACATTTTTGCGAAGTTGATGCGCGACAACAGGCTGCTCCAGTACGACCAAAGCCGGTCCTTTTCGGCCTGGCTTTATAAGGTGGCGGCCAACCATTGCTGGGACGTTCTGCGCCGGCGCAAAACGCGCCAGGACAAAGAGACCGAGGATTTGGAAAATGTGCCGCTGGAGCATCCCGATCCGAATCAATTGGACAGACTGATCGAACAAAGGACCAGCGAAGAGGTACGGCGCGCGCTGGACAAATTGGGAGCGCGCGCACGCATGGCACTGGTGATGCGCTACTACTCGGATATGAGCTACGACGAAATTGCCGATGCGTTAGGAGTGCGCCGCGCCTTCGTCGGAGTGGTATTACTACGCGCGCGGCATGAACTGCGCCAGGCGCTCGGACAAACCGGCGCGCTGGCCGCGGGAGGGAATTCGTGACGGAAACCGATAATTTATCGGGTGGCGCAGCGATGCAGCACCTCGACGAAATGACCTGCTTGTTGTATATCGAGCGGCAACTCGACCGCGCCCGCGCGCAAGAGGTTTCCGCTCACACGCAGGACTGCGCCGCATGTCGCACGTTGCTCCGCGCACTAGAGCGCGAATCGCGTTTGCTGACGCGAGCCATGCTGGAGGAAGAGGAAGCGCTGCCCGCCAGGCTCGCGCAGTTTCAGGAGCGGGCGCGCAGATCGATGCAATGGATCTGGACGGTAGCGTTCGGCCTTGCTGCAACCGGAGTCTACGCGCTGTACACCACTTACGTTGAGCCATGGCAGACGCAGTTGCAGCAAGCAGGTTTTGGCGGATCCGATCTTTTGAGTTTGCTCATTTTTCAAGGCGCCTTCTGGAAAGGATGGCAATCGATGGTCACATTGTTGGAGGTGCTGGCGCTGGTGACGCTGGCGGGATTCGCCGTGGCGTTCTTCCGCAAGCGCGTACGCCGTGGTTCGGCGCTGGCGCTGGTCCTGGCCGGATTCTGCGCCGCCTTGTTGCTCCAGCCGGCCTCCGCAATGGCTTCGGAGACGCGCAAAGGCGAGTCGGTCGTAGTTGCATCGGACGAAACAATCAAGGGTGATATTTTTCTGTTCGGCGAACGCGTGCGCATCGATGGCACAGTCGATGGTGACGTCTTTGCGTTCGGACACGACGTTTACATAACCGGGCACGTCAAGGGCGATGTAATCGGCGCCACGCACCTTCTTGAGATCAACGGGCAGGTGGACGGAAACGTCCGAGCAGCTGGGAACACGCTAGCGATCCGAGGCACGGTTGGAAAGAACGTTTTAACCTTCGACGAGGTGGTGAATCTGGAACCGGCCGCAAAAGTGGGCGGGAGCTTGACGATATTTGTGGAGAACCTGAACTTGGAGGGGAGCCTCGGTCGGGACTTGTTCATGTTTGGAAAGCATCTGACGTTGTCAGGCAAGGTCGATGGCGCCATCAAAATGAAGGGAGAGCTGCTGACGATCAACTCTTCTGCGCAAGTTGCCGGCCCCATTCGTTACGAGGGAGATAAAGAACCGGAAGTTTCGCCCCAGGCCAAGCTTGCTTCGCCCGTCGACTATCACAAGCTGGAGCACAAGCCTCAATACATGGAAGGACACTACTACGTCTGGCAGCTCATCTGGCTGGCGGCCTTCGTTTTGTTCGGGTTGGTCTTGTTCCAGTTGATGCCGAGCTTTGCGGCTGACGCCGTGGCAAGCGCGGAACGTTACGGCGCTTCGTTTGGGTTGGGGGTGTTGGTTTTCTTTGGTGTCCCGATCGCGGCATTAATTGCGTGTGTCACCATAGTGGGCTTGTTCGTGGGGATTTCCGCATTTTTCATCTGGTACGCGGCGCTGTACTTTGCGCAAGTTATCGTGGGAGCCGTAGTGGGGCAGTGGTTGATGGGGCGCACGCGAGAGACGTGGCCGCTCATCGGAAGAATGGCCGTTGGATTGATAATCGTGCGTCTGGCCACGGTGATTCCGGGAGCGGGAGGGTGGATCAAGTTTGGCATCGTTTTGTGGGGCCTGGGCGCAATTTCCCTGGCCCTGTACAATCGCTTCCAGCCGACTCTTGCGGCTAGCGCACCGTCCGGCCCGTACACATCGCCGCTGCCGCCTAATACGACCGTGGGCGGCATGCAGCCGGCTTAAAGCCGATTACTGGCGGACCTACTCAGAACAGGAAATAGAAAAGGAGCGGGCCGGCTCGATTTAATTCGGGCCGGCCCGTTTTGCCTCTGCGGAGGCGGTGAAATCCGTTACGGCACGCGGACCTTAGCGGCGCTGAACGGCATCGATGTCGTCTGACCGAAATACAAAGCCTGAATGGAAACGGTTTGCGGGTTGCTAAGCCCCGTGGCCGCACTCACGCCATCGAAATTGGTGGCCGGGATGCTCGGCGGCGCACCCTGCGTGATTTCCACCAAAGGCTGGATCGTTATTCCGAAGAAGGAAGGAAGATTCTGGATAGTGAAGCTTGCTTGCGTCCCAGTGCTCGCGACGGTGCCGGAGACGCGCGTAAAGCGGAGATACACCCTGTCAACGCTGACGCTCGCAGGCGTGCTGCCGGAGGCGGCGGTGAAAGCGGTTACGTGCACAAACAGGGTTTGCCCGGGCAGAAAAATCGAGGCGCTCGTGCTGCCGGTAAAATTGTTCACAGGAATCGTAAGCCCCTTGCTATCGACCAGAAAAGGACTGGGATTCGTCACTAGCGTGGCGTTCAGCGAAGCGCCCAGCAGGCCAGGGCTAATTAAGCTGCCGGAGGTCGCAAGCACGAGATCGTTGGTGACCAGAGAAAATTGTGTTGACGAAAAAGGAGGAGCGGTGACGATGCCTTCGATCCAGTCCCCCGCGGTGAGCGACAGCGGATCGTACTCGAGCAGAGTGAACGTTCCGTCGGAATTCAAGACCATATCCAGACTGGCGACCTGCCCTTGCGCAACGCAGGAAGAAAACGTCAGGCTCAGGTTAAAAGCCAAGCAGTTGGGCGAAAAGACGGTGGAGGAGTTCGCGAGAGCCGTGAGCGACCCGCCCGTTGCGGTGTGCACCGTGACGGAGTGAGTTGTGGTATTGACCGCCGTTACTACGCCCGTGACATCTTCCACAAAATCGAGTTGGCCTGCGGCGAGGCTGCTCGTAGCCGGCGGCAGAGTGCTTGCGCTCACCACGTTGGCGGCAGCGAGGTTCACCGCCGTGACCACTTGGAGTTGGGAGGTGCTCACGGTCAGCGCATTGCCGAGATTGAAATTGATCGCCAAGCCGGTTTTCTGGTTTGCGGTCAACGTGAGAGGGAAAGGCGCGGAGGTGATTTTCGGCGCCGCAGCGGCTCCGGAAATTGTCGTCACGCTGCCGGCAGCGCAACCGGCGACGCCTGTGGTTTGCGTACAGAAGGTAACCACAGGATTCGAAATGCTGACGGTGATGCTGGAATAGGATGCCGCAGGGACGGTTGCCGACGTGCCAAGAAAGGCGGAGTCGCTTTGCAGCCTGGTAAGATCGACGCCAATACTGGTGGCGTTCAGAGGGATATTTACGGTCGAGCCGGTGGAAGAAGTCAGCGTGATGGTGTTTATGTCGACGATGAAGGAAAGAAGGTTCGTATTGGGCGGAGGATTGAGCGGAGTTGCCCTTGATGTGACACTGAGCGTCGCGTTGCCTCCTCCTGGCGGAGGCGGGTTCGTCGACCTGCCGCTGCACGAGGTCAAAGAAACGGCGGATAGCAAGAGCAGCGAAGCAATAACGTTTCGGAAGTTCACAGGGCCCCCACGACAGAGTTTGTGCCGAGCCTACCGCGGGCAGGCACTCACGTCCCGCATACGATTTTATCGCCTGCTAACGAAGTTATGGATGTAAAAGGAATGTAGATTGTTCAACCGCTAAATACGAGAGCAGATAATTCGATTGCGTAAAAAGTGCGGTTTCGCACGCATCATTTGACCTCGGGGTCCCACGGGGCGGCGTCATCCACTGTGCTATCTTTGGAGTCAGACCTTACGTTCAGAGTGTCGGACGGTTATTGATTTGGCAAAGCGCGAAGTGTCAGCGGTGGGACGGAACGCATCTGCGGCGCAGAGAGAGGAGATTCCTGCGGCAGAGCGACGCTATGTTCCGCTGGATGACGCTGACGCGCACCCAGAGGTAAGCGAAGCGTCCTCGGAGGAGTTGGCAGCCGGCAAAAACAATAAGCCGACGATGCACGAGGTGTTTGGGCCTGGCGGCCTGCTCGAGCGGTGCATGATCGGCGGTTACGAGCACCGGCGCGCGCAATTGCAAATGGCGGAGCTGGTGCAGGACGCTTTTGAAAACCATCATCACGTCGTCGTAGAAGCGGGAACCGGCACGGGGAAGACACTCGCGTACCTGCTGCCGGCGATCTGCAGCGGGCGGCGCGTGGTGATTTCCACCGCCACAAAGTCCTTGCAAGAGCAGCTCTACCAAAAAGACATCCCATTTCTGCAGAAGCACTTTGCTCCGGAATTGAAAGTGGCGGTGATGAAGGGGCGCTCGAATTTTTTGTGCCGAGCGAAGCTCCATCAGATCGCCGAGCAGCCAATCCTCAAGGGCATGGAAGAGATGGATGCCTTCCGCCAGATTCAGGAGTGGTCCAAGCTGACGGAAACGGGGGATCGCGCAGAGCTCACATTTCTGCAAGATGATTCGGAGCTTTGGACGCGAATCGATGCGCGGCGCGATACCTGCACGGGACAGAAATGTCCGGAGTTCCGGCAATGCTTCCTCACAGCAATGCAGCAGCGCGCCAAGGAAGCGGATCTGATCATCGTAAATCACCATCTGTTTTTCGCGGACCTCGCGCTGAAGCAGGACGATTTCGGCAGCATTTTGCCGGAATATTCCGCGGTGGTGTTTGACGAAGCTCACGAGATGGAAGATGTAGCAAGCGATTATTTCGGCCGGCAGATTTCGAACTATCGTTTCGAGGAACTGGCTCGCGACGCCGACATCTCCTTGCGGCTGCTCCACCTGGGGACGCCGGCGCTACTACGCCGAACACAGCGTATTCGCGAGCGCAGCCGCACGTTTTTCGACGCATTTCCCGCGCGCGACGGCCGCTATCCATTCGAAAGAAACGAGCGCGAGGCGTTCCTGGAGCAGCATCGCGAAGCCTACGACGCTCTGGTGAGCGCACTGAAGGGACTGGAAACCGAGTTTGCGGCAGTGACGCCGAAGCCGGAAGAGTTATTGCGAATTTCACGCAGAAGTTTCGAGATTCGCCAGGAGCTGGCGTTTCTCTTCGAATCGCACGAGCGCAACTTCGTTTACTGGTACGAGCGCCGAAATAAAGGGGTTTTTCTGGCCGCTACGCCGATTGACGTAAGCCAGGTACTCCGCAGTCGGCTTTTTGAACAATTCGATTCCATTGTCCTGACATCTGCCACCCTCACGGTCGCCGGCCGCTTCGAATATATCCGTCAGCGGTTGGGGCTCGATCACGCAAAGGAAGGAGCGCTGCCACCGGAGTTCGATTGGGGGAAGCAGGCGCTTCTATATATGCCACGCGCCATTCCGGATGTGCGCAATCCGTCTTTTTCGGAGGCGGCCGCGGATGAAATCGTTAAATTGCTGGAGCTGAGCCAGGGCCGCGCGTTTTGCCTCTTCACCAGCTATTCGCAGATGAACGATTTATTCGAGCGCGTACGGGGGCGCGTATCGTTTCCGCTGCTGCTACAGGGGACGGCGCCACGAACGGCGCTACTCGAGCGATTCAAGAACACACCGGGCGCGGTGTTGTTTGCTACTTCGAGTTTTTGGCAAGGCGTAGACGTGCCGGGCGATCAACTTTCCTGTGTGATTGTGGACCGTCTGCCGTTTGCTGTGCCCAGCGATCCGATTGTCGCCGCGCGGGTGAAGGCTTTGCAGGAGGATGGGCGCAACGCTTTCTCGGAGTTCCAGGTTCCCCAAGCAGTGCTCGCCCTAAAGCAGGGGTTTGGGCGGTTGGTTCGGACGAAGACCGATCGCGGAGTGCTGGCGCTGCTGGATAGCCGGATTCAGCGGATGGCGTATGGTAAAATTTTCCTGGAGTCCCTGCCAGGGTACGCGACGACGCACGAATTGAGAGATGTCGCGAAGTTTCTGGAAGAGCAGTAAAAAGAAGGTTTCACCGTCGCGAGGCTTAAGAAGAACAGACTATGTTTCAAGTCAGCGTGGAAGAGACATTTTCGGCCGGGCACGCGCTCCGCGGGTATCGCGGCAAGTGCGAAAACGTGCACGGGCATAATTACCGCGTTCGGGTGACCGTCGAAGGCCCGCAGCTCGATTCCATCGGGTTGCTTTGTGACTTTACGGAATTGAAGAGGGTGATTCGCCAGATAATCGGCGGCCTGGACCACCAGTTCATCAACGATTTGGAGCCCTTTCGCACCGTCAATCCTTCGGCCGAAAATCTCGCGAAATATTTTTACGACGAGGTTACCGGGCACGTGAAGGAGTTGCCCGCCGGCGCGCGGGTTAGCGATATCGTGGTGTGGGAGACGGATACGGCCAGCGCTCAATACCGCCCCGGGAAGTAGGAGTAAGAAGGACGGACTGTGAATCGATCGATTGTCATCATCATGGTTCCAGTGCTCCTGGTGGCTTTGGGTTACATCTTCATGTTCCGGTACATTGGCGTTGCTCCAAGTTATCCGCGGCTGGTGACTGCCATGGTGGCCTTCTTCGGCGCAATTTGGTGGCTGAGCCGCAAGACGGCGCGCAAGACAGGCTCAAGCCAGCAATAGACGGGCAGCCGCTAAATTCCATGTTTATCACCGAAATTTTCAAATCGATTCAGGGAGAAGGCACGCGCGCCGGGCTTCCGTGTATTTTTGTTCGCCTGACGGGCTGCAATTTGCGGTGCACGTGGTGCGATACCGCGTACGCTTTTCACGGCGGCAAGAAGATGAGCGTCGACGAAGTGCTGGCGCGCGTCGATGACCTTGCGGGGCGACGTGCTGGTGCGGGCGCTGCGGATGCGACTGTGCCGCTCGTGGAATTGACTGGCGGCGAGCCGCTTTTGCAGGAGGAGATCTATCCGCTGGCGGAGAAACTGCTCGCCTCGGGCTACACCGTTCTGATCGAAACCAGCGGTGAACGGTTTGTTGGCCGGCTACCGCAAGAGGTCATCAAGATTGTGGACGTGAAGTGTCCGGACTCCGGGGAAGCCGATACTTTCGAGATGAAGAATCTCGATGCCATCAGTGCAAGGGATGAGGTGAAGTTTGTCCTTTCCACGCGACGCGATTACGAGTTTGCACGCGACTTCACCTTGCAGCATCAACTAGCCCAGAGAGTGCGTGCGGTTCTTTTCTCCCCCGTGTTTGACGACCCGGAAGGGAAGTGGCAGGGATTGCAGCCGCGCACTCTGGTGGAATGGATTCTCGCCGACGGATTGTCGGTGCGGTTGGGGCTGCAGCTTCATAAATTTGTGTGGGATCCGGCAACAAAGGGTGTTTAGAAGCAAGCATGAACAACATACGTAGGCGCGCGGTGGTGCTTCTGAGCGGCGGGATGGATTCCTGTGTCTCGGCTGCCATCGCACATGAACGCCACGGCGCCGGGAACGTCGCAGCGCTGCACGCGAGCTATGGCCAGCGCACAGAAGCACGGGAGCGCCGAGCATTCACAGAGGTCGCCGATTTTTACGCAATTCGCAAGCGCCTGGTTGCGCGATTGGATCATTTCCGCGCCATAGGCGGCTCCGCCTTGACCGATCGGAAGATTGCGGTGCCAGAGGACGAGCTAGGTGTTCCCGGGCCGCACGGCGACATTCCCGTGACCTACGTGCCGTTTCGCAACGCGCATTTTCTTTCCGTGGCGGTGAGTTGGGCTGAAGCTATTGGCGCGGAGGCTGTCTACATCGGCGCCGTCGCAGAGGACAGTTCCGGATACCCGGACTGCCGGCCGGAGTATTACCGGGCATTTCAGGAACTGGTACGCGTCGGCACGCGGCCCGAAACAAGAATCGAGATTGTCACGCCGGTGATCACGCTGAAGAAGAGCGAAATCATCCGGCGAGGCGTGGAACTCGGCGCGCCATTGCATTTGACGTGGTCCTGCTATCAGAGCGAAGATGCAGCGTGTAGCGCCTGCGACAGTTGTTTGTTGCGCTTGCGGGCGTTCGCCGAAGCTGGGGTGCCGGATCCGATTCCTTACCGGCGGACGGTGGCAGCGAAGCCTTGAGCTTGGCATCGGGCCAGGTTTGGAGATAATAGGCGCACGCCGGCGCGAGACGGGTAGGCTCGCGAGCGGCAAAAGGAGAGGGGCATGATGCTACGTTGGAGAAACGTGAATTCGTGTGCGGTGTCATTGATTGTGTTGATGGCCTTGACGTGCGCGTTTGCGCCGAAGGCCGCCGCACAAACGGGAACGATTACCGGCACGGTTTTGGATATCAATGCGAAACCGTGGGCGGACGTTGGGGTGCAAGCCGTAAGCGACCAGGGCGTAAAACAGGACGCGAAGACTGACAAGGACGGAAAATACAGCATTGGCGGTTTGCGGCCCGGCGTCTACGGTGTGACCATCGTGTCGTTTCCTCCGCCGAATGACAAGCAACCTCCGTACCAACTGGCGAAGGTGCGAGTAGGGGGTAGCGAAGAGGCAAAGGTAGATGCAAATTTCAAGGACATCCTTGCAAAACAGGGCGCTGCGACGCAAGAACAGCTCAAAAAGCAGGAAGAGGAGAAGCAAAAATTTCAGGGAATGAAGGCGCACTTTGATTTGGGCGTTGGCTTTCTGGGTCAGGCGGGTCAAGCCAAGGCAGAGTTGGCGAAGGCTCCGGCGGACCAGCGCGATACGCTGAAGCAGCAGGTAAAGGATCTGTCCGACAAAGCGGTGACGGAACTGGAAGCAGCAAAAGCCGCGGCGCCCGAAAAGGATACCAATCTTCACCTTATATGGGCGCGCCTGGCGGACGCCTACGATGCCGATGGCCGTCCCGATGATGCTGCTAGCGCGTACAAACAAGCCATCGAGCTCAAGCCGACGGCGGCGTATTACAACAATCTAGGCGGTATTTACGGGCGCGCGGGCAAGATTCCGGAAGCAATGGAAGCTTACAAAAAGAGCGCGGAACTGGATCCGCCGAACGCGGCGACGGCGTACCGCAATGGCGGGATTACGCTGTACAACGCGGGCAAGATGAAGGAAGCGGTCGAGCCGCTGAAGAAAGCCACGGAGCTTGATCCCAAGAGCGCGCAAGCATGGTATCTGCTTGGCGCGTCGCTGGTTGGCTCCATGGATTACAAGCAGGTGGGCAGCAAGTTGGAGGTTGTGGTGCAGCCCGGCACCGTGGAGGCGTACCAGAAAGCGCTTGAGCTGGATCCCAACGGCCCGTACGGTCAGCAAGCGAAGCAAGGGTTGGAAGCGCTGCAGCAGATTGCTCCTGGAATCGACACGAAGACGAAGAGAAAAAAGTCCTGAAGATATAGGCGTTCTGGCCGGCTTGCGAAATTCGCGAGCCGGCCTTTTTCTTTGGTTGTCTTGATTTAGCTTGCGACGAGAGCGCTGTGCGGAAGCCGCCGATATAGCCAACTGGTTGGATCGCTTGTAGAATCTAACCCAGCGTGGTTCTCATCGGGTGTGCTGACAGCAAGTCATAAGCGTGCGGGAGCTTTGGCGAAGGGGCTACGCTGATGGTGTCGCTAAACGACCGCGTAATCGTGCCCTCGCATGTGCTGGTACGCTTTCTCGACAGAGAATCGGTGCTGCTGAATATCGAGACCGAGCGCTATTTTGGTTTGGACGAAACCGGCACGCGGATGTGGCAGCTTGCAACCGCGGCATCGAAGATCGAGATTGCTTTTCAGCAACTGCTTGATGAATACGACGTGGACCTCGAGTTGTTGCGCGCGAATCTGACCGACCTGTTGAGCCAGCTGGTGGAAAACGGCTTGCTCGAAGTTGTGCCATCCGATGTGGGAACTGCTCCGGCGATTTAGAGCTTTGGATTCCGTGGCGCGAAGAATGTTTTTTCGCGTGGCCGTGCTTTTGCCGGCGATTTCCTTGAGCCTCAAGATGCGGGGCTTTCGAGCTACACAGCAGGCTCTGCAGAACTTCTCTATTTCCCGTGAAAAAGAAAAAGGATCGGGTCAGCGTGTGACGGATGGCGAGCGAGTCAAACTGGCGGTGCGGATGGTGAATGCTGCATCGCGTCATGGTCTGGGACGATCGAGTTGTCTGGAAAGATCTTTAGCATTGTGGTGGTTGCTGCGCCAGGAGGGGATTGCGTCGAGCGTGCGCATCGGTGCGCGCAAAACTGATGGGAAATTTGAGGCGCACGCGTGGGTGGAGCTTGAGGGCGTGGCCCTGAACGAACCGCAGCAGGAGCACCGCCACTATGCGACGTTCGACGCCGCGTTTCCGCTGCAGAGTTCGGAAATCTCATGAGCGGCTTTGCCGGCGTAGTTTCGCTCGACGGAGCGCCTCCAGACGCGCTTTTGCTGCAGCGAATGGCGGAGCGGCTGGCGTTTCGCGGACCTGACGGCACTCATATCACGACGAAGCCCGGGGCAGGATTCTGCTTCACCTTTCTGCGTACGGGTCCGGCGCCGCAGTGTGCGTCGCAGCCTTGCTCCCTCGACGGACGTGTCTGGCTGCTCGGCGACGTGCGGCTGGACGGTCGCGAAGATTTGCGGCGCAAACTCGAGCAACATGGCGACGAGATTGCGGCTGACGCGACCGACGAAGAATTAGTACTCCGCGCGTGGCGTCGCTGGGGTGAAGATAGCCTCCCGGAACTTATCGGCGACTATGCCTTTGCGCTGTGGGATGTCGATGCCCGCCAGATGTGGTGCGCCCGCGATCTGATGGGCGCCCGTCCGTTCTTCTACGCGCAAAAGGGCAACCGGCTCTACTTCAGCAACACCCTAAACACGATTCGCAGTGCACCAGACATTTCCGGCGCACTGGACGAGCACTTTATTGGCGATTTTTTGTTGCAGGGCTGGTGCTCCGATCTGGGACGCTCCGCATTTCGAGACATCTCTCGCCTCCCCGCCGGCTCTGCGCTGCACTATTCAACCGCTGGGTTGCAGACGCGCCGCTTCATCTCGTTGCCCATCGAAGAACCGCTGTGGCTCAAACACGAAGAAGAGTACGTCGAGCAATTCCGCGGGCTGCTCGAGCAAGCGGTCCTCGACCGACTTCCTCGCGGTCCCGCGGCCATCTTCATGAGCGGCGGCCTTGATTCCACCAGCATCGCTTCGGTCGCCGTTCGAGTCGCCAAAGAGAAGGGGCTTCCGCTGGATCTACGCTCCTACACAGTGGACTACCAACCGCTCTTCCACGATGAGGAAGGTTTGCTGGCATCTCGTGCCGCTGAGCATATCGGGATTCCGATTGAGGTGTCGCGCGTCGACTCATTCCTGCCATTTGCGGACTGGGACTCGCAGCCCCCACCTATGCCCGAACCTTGCCACGAACCCTTGCGCCGCGTTTACCTCGCACAAGTTCGGCGAATCGCTAACCATTCCCGCGTTTCGTTCAATGGCTATGGCGGCGACGATATCTTGACCGGCCAGACGTGGCCTTACTTGCTCGACCTCGCCAGGCACCTCCGATTAACTAGAATCGCCAAAGATTGGGGCACCTACATATGGAGACATGGGCGCGTCCCGCCTTTACGGGGAGGGTTTCGCGCCACGGTTCGCCAATGGATTTACAGGCGCGACCCGATGGCGGCATTTCCGGGCTGGCTCGCTCCGGAATTCGAAGGAAAACTGAATCTGCGTGAACGCTGGAGAGCGCTCCATCGGCGTAACGATTGCTCGTTGTCCCACCCTTGGTACCCGGTTGCGCATTGCGTCCTCAACAGCGGGCTTTGGGCAAGCGCACTGGAATTAGATGACTCGGCTTGGAGCCGCCTGCCGGTCGATTCCCGAGCCCCCCTGCTGGATTTGCGCATTTTGCGCTTTCTCCTTCGCGTGCCGCCTCTTCCTCTTTGCCTTGACAAAGAACTTCTTCGCCGCGCAGGTCCTGGCTCTCTGCCGGAGGAAATCCGTTTGCGAGCCAAGGTGCCTTTGGCTGGTGATCCGTTTCTCCTTCACTCAAAAAGCGGTCGCTGGAATCCTCTGCCGCTCCCGCTACCACACCAACCGGTTCTCGCTTTCGTCGATTGGCAAAAGCTGGGCGTGGCCTTGAGCGATCGCCAGGCGCAGCGCTTATGGGCCGACATGGCTCCCCTTGCCCTGCACTATTGGCTCAAAAGCATTGAAAATACAAATGAGATTCAGTACATTCGAAGCGGGGAGCATTGATCTTATGAGACCGGCGGCAGATACAATTCCTAAGAAGCCATACGATCCGCCGAGGCTGTCCGTCTATGGAGATCTGACAGAACTAACTAAGGGGAAAAAGGGTAATCCCGGCATGTTCGATAATGGAGTGTCAGGACCCAAGACATAGGCACTTGTCCGCCGCATCCTGGAACCTCCGATTGGAACGAGTTAAGCGTTGTGAACCACTCCTATCGGGCCTACGGCCTAACTTTTTCATTGGACCATCCCATTTCCGGTTTATTCCCTGAGGCCAACGGCAAGACGCCGGATGTTGTTGCCGAACTCACACCCAACCCGCCACCGTGGGTCCAAGAGGCGCTGATGTTGCCATCATGTGTCCGTAGTGGCGCCGTGAAGAACGCTGAGATCGTCGATTCACCCTGCAGATTCACTGAACTTGGAGTCGGCCAGTTTTTCGAGCTAGCTTACGCCGATGGCGCCCGATTTGTTATCGATAGCGCCGGTTCCCGCCTTTGGGCGACATTCTCCGACCCGCTTACCATCGAGGATCTCGCCGTTTATCTTCGCGGCCCCGCAATTGGATTCCTGCTGCGGCGAAGGGAAATCGCTGTGCTGCATGCCAGCGCCGTATGCCTTGGCGGGCACGCCGTGGTTTTCTGCGGCCACAGTGAAGTCGGAAAGTCCACCACAGCGGCGGCGTTCGCCTTGCGTGGTGTCCCCATTTTGTGCGACGACATTGCGGCTCTTCGACAGCAGGACAGCTCCTTTTACGTCGAACCGGCTTATCCGCGAGTTTGCCTTTGGCCCGACGCGGTCCGCGATCTCTTCGGCACGCCTGACGCCCTGCCGAGACTCACGCCCACCTGGGAAAAATGTTTCTTGCCCTTAAACGGAGCGCACGCCAATTTCGAAACGCAGGCTCGGCCGCTCGCCGTGATCTATATTCTCGCGGAGCGAGAGGAAGGGAATGCGCCTCGCATAGAAGAAATCATCCCCGCTGAAGCGCTGCTGGAACTGGTGCGGAATACTTACATGAATTGGTTTTTGGACCGAAATCAGCGCGCCGCCGAATTTCATACTCTAAGCCAGATTGTCGCGCAAGTTCCCATCCGTAGAGTTGTTCCACATCTCCATTTCTCGCATATACACGAACTCTGCAGTCTGATCACGACCGACGCCATCGCCTTGATGAACAGCCGTCCCTCGGCCGTGATCCTGCCGGCGCCATGACATGTACTCGCTTTTTGATTACGGCCAGATGCTGGTGGACAATCCGCGCCGCGAAGCCTACAGCAAAGCCATTTTAGCTTCTGTTCGTCCCGGCGACACTGTGCTTGAAATCGGCTGCGGACCCGGTTTGTTCTCCTTACTCGCCTGTCGTGCGGGTGCGCGTAAAGTCTATGCCATCGACTCGGAAGAAATTATTCACCACGCTCGCGAATTGGCCGCTGACAATGGACTAGCGAATCGCATGGAATTTCTGCACGGCGATTCTCGCTATGTTACTTTGCCCGAGCAGATGAACGTAATTATCTCCGACATACGCGGCAGCCTTCCTTTTTTCGACCGCGCCATTGCCTGCATCGAAGATGCCCGCCGCCGGTTTCTCTTGCCGGGAGGTATATTGATTCCCAAGCGCGACGTTCTTAAAGCCGCGCTCATTGATGCCGCGGAATACTATTCCCGTTTAACCTCGCCCTGGCAAACTTGCGAATCGGGAATAAGTCTTTCGCGCTCCCTCCTGCTCATTCTCAACGGCTGCTACACCACCGCCTTCAACGCCGATCAACTCCTCACCGAATCTAAGAGTTGGTGGGTTCTCGATTACCAATCCGGCGCAGTCGCGGACGCCGCCGCCGACCTCTGTTTCACGGTTGCCCAAGCGGGCACTGCGCATGGCATTTGTGTGTGGTTTGAAACAGAGCTGTTTGATGGAATCGGATTCTCAACCGCCCCGAATGGAACCCGCGGCGTCTACGGTCAGCGCTTTTTCCCTTGGCCTCAATCGGTCGCCCTCAAGGCAGGTCAGGAAGTTCAAGTGCGTCTTGCTGCGGATCTTGTCGGAGCGGATTATATTTGGAGATGGGAGACGCAAATCACCTCACCCTCCGGTGCCGCTCTTCATTTCCGCCAATCCACCTTTGAAGGCGCCGAGTTCACTCCAGCCGCCCTCCGCTGCCGCGCGGCTGATTTTGTGCCCGCGCTCTCGGAAGGAGGCCTCGTGGATCGCTGGTTGCTGCACGCCATGGATGGAAAAACCTCCCTGCGGCAAATAGCCCTGGCGGCGGCGCAACGTTTCCCTGCCGTCTTTCCTCGTTGGGAGGACGCGCTACATCGAGCCGCCGAGCTTGCAAGGCAGTTTTCGCGATAGCGAGTCGCCACCCATGCTCGCCCATTCCACGGAGAATGCGATGGACATTCGATCCAGTCACAACGATCGCCACCCGCCAGAATGGCAGGCGTTGCTGCAATGCGCCGCGCCTTACCCTGATAGCCATCATCTTGCGAATCTCCTGCAGCGTGTCCATTGGCCTCTTTTCCTCGCGCTTGCCGAGGATCACGGCCTCGTCCCCCTTCTCGCGGAGCAGATGCAGCATCTAGACTCTTCCTTGGTTTCGGAGGACGTCCGCCGCAGATTGCGCGACACGCGGCGCGCGCACACCGTCTTTACGCTGCAATTGACCGCTGAACTATTTCGCGTGCTCCAGCGCTTCGCGGAAGCCGGCCTGGAGATTTTGGTGACCAAGGGCCCGGTGCTGTCCGTTCGCTGCTATGGCGATCCTGGCCTGCGGCAGTATGGCGACCTCGACGTGGTCGTCCGCGACCGGGATATTCTACGCGCAACTCAGGTGATGCTCGGCCTCGCATACGAGCCACGCATCCCGCTGACCGCCATTCATGCCAGGAAAATGCCCGGAGAATATTCATTCCGAAAACCCGGCACGCATCTTCTCGTCGAATTCCATACCGAGCGCACCTTTCGCTACCATCCGCGGCCATTGCAAATAGAAAATCTCTTCCAGCGTCGCGCTTTCGTCACCATTGACGGCCGCGACGTTCCGGCGCTTTCCCTCGAAGACGAACTCATCCTTATTTGCGTGCACGGCGCGAAGCATTTTTGGGAGCGCCTGATGTGGATTGCCGATGTGGCGGCGCTGATTTCCCCAAGGCACGCAATGGATTGGGATCGCGTGGTCGCGGCAGCCAGCGAGGTCGGCGCCGAACGAATCCTGCGCTTAGGGCTGCGCCTCGCTTCGGACGTGCTCGGCCCCGACCTGGCTGTGCGCCTTGAACCGGGCATACGATCGGACCGTGCAGTTTCAAACCTTGCCGCGCAGATCACGAGCCGACTGGTGTCTAGCGAACCCAGCGACCTCGGAATACTGCAGCGCGCTGCCTTTCGCGTCAGAATGCGCGACGGCTTGCTCCCCGGCGCGGCGTACTTGCTTAGACTGTTGCTTTCGCCTACCGAAGAGGATTGGACTCCGGGAAGGGAAGGAAATCGCCCCGCATTCGTGGACGCCATAAGCCGACCATTTCGCCTTGCAAGAAAGCACAGCCGGCGCTCCAACAATTGAACAACGCAAAAAAAGTCCGGGCGCGTAAACCCGGACCTTTTCCGCGATGAAAGCAGCTAAATATTTGTGCGCTGCCTGATTTGGTGCTGCAACTTGGATCTGCGCGCCGGCAATTCCACGGACAGAGTCACTTCGCTCTTATTCCGCAGCACGCCGATCTTCGCCGTCGTGCTTTCGGTCTGCGCCGCCAGCTTCTGCCGCAGATCGCCCAGGCTGCGCACGCGCTCGCCATTAAAGCTGGTGATCACGTCTCCCGCCTTCAGCCCGGCTTTCTCCGCGGGCGACCCGCTGTTCACGCTGCGGACCAGAATTCCTTCACCATCCGGAGCGCCGAAAAATGAGCCCAGCTGTCCGCCAATGTCCTCCGCATCAATGCCCAGCCGCGGATGCCCGCCAGGGAGCAGTGTCATTTCACCGCCCAAATCAATCGGCGGCATTTCCGGAATGTCCACATCCGGCATGCGAAACGCGAAAGCTCCGGGCATCGCGTTCATCCAGGTACTGTGGCGCTCCTCAGCTTTGCCCAGGGTCGCGCTCAGCGTTTGCGCGCGTCCGTCGCGCCACACCGTGAGCTGCGCCGAGCGCCCGGCGGGAATTTCGTGAATCATTCTGCGAAACTGCGCCGCGCCTTCCACTCGCTGCCCATTTACTTCCGTGATGACGTCGTTCTCCTTCAATCCGGCCTTTGCTGCGGGACTATCCTTCGTCACTTCGGCTACAACCACGCCCCGCTCGGCAGGAAGCTTCAACTGCTTTGCATTCTCCGGGGTTACCTCGTGCGTTTCGACGCCCAGCCAACTTGGCCCCTCGTCGCCATCAAAAACGGTAATCTGCTGGGTCTCCGGATCGGTGAGTGCCTCCACTTTCGTCCACGTATCTTCGGATTGCTCCAGCGGAATGCGCTCAACCTTAACAGCCGAGGAACCTTCTTGCCGTTCTTGAACAGCCGCCGAGGGTCTTGCCGTTGCAAGCAGCGCGATGCTCTTCATGGTTCGTGATTCTCCTCTTAGCTTGGTACTCCCTGCTCGCTTAGACGCACGTCTCGCTAAACCGTCGACCGCAAGGCCACCAATCGAATCCCTCCGTTAACCGTGTGCAATCGGATCGGTGCGCCGCCACGGCCCAGTCTGCCGTGCATTTCGCGCGGCTTCAGCGTGCTCTCGAAAGTCACCGGCAATTCCGAAAAAAAGTTTCCATTCAAGCAGCGCGTCTCGAGATCAGCGTGCGTGTCCGCGGGGACGGCAAGCAACACGGAGCCATTCGTCGTCTCCGCCGTCGCCCCGTTCTTGTCTTGAACGTGCGAAAGCTCCAGATGCACATTGCCGTTCGTGGTGTGCGCATGCACTGAGCCGCTGGCCTCGAAGACGTCAATATTTCCATTCACGGTTCGCAAATCTTCCACTCTCTCGATGCCCGACACGCGCAGAGTGCCATTTACGGTGCCGAGATGCTCCACGTGCGCGCAGTGCGGCACGTGCACTGTGTATTCCACCACCACTTCCACGCCCTCATTCTGCGGGTAGCGCGTCGCTACGGAGACAACGCCGGGCTTGGCGTCCACGTCGATCGAGACAAGCTCCAGGTCCGACTCTTTTTGCTTCGCGGTCTTCACCGCGTGAATCTCAATCGTGTCGCGGTCCCAGCCCTGCACATCGACTGTCCCGTTGACGTTCTGCAGCTCAAACGAGCCGCCGGGTTGCAGCGGATAGGTTTGGTTAAACTCCTTGGTGATGGCAAGGCAAGCCGGGGCGGAAGCCACAGCCAGCATTAGGATAAACAGCGAAATGAAACTAACAGAGCGGCGGAGCATAACGTTCTACCTCCTTCGAGGACCAACATTCCAGAATCGAAGACCAGAACGAAACTCGCTTGCGGCGCCAACCGGCGCTCAGCTTTAATGCAACTGAAAGTTGAACGTAACCGTCGAGATCACATCCACCGGCCTGCCGGCGTTCGAAAATGGCCTCACCCGCCACTGCCTGACAGCCGTAATCGCGGCGTCCGCCAGTGTCGGCGACCCGCTAAGGATTTTGTCCACTTCGATACGGCCGTCTTTCGTCGCGCGCACCTGCAGCCGCACAATTCCTTGCACCCCGGCGCGCTTCGCGATTGACGGATACACCGGCGGCGGCGCCGATATCAGATGTTTCTGCAACTCGTCGGGATCTTCGCGAATGCCGCCGAGGAAAGTCATCTCCAGCGTGTTCAGCCAGCGATCGATCCAGTCGCCTCGGTCACCCGTCATTTCCGGCGGTTCGGGCGCGCTCCACGATTGAGGTTGCTCGAATCCCGCGGGCGTCAACTGCACCGCATTCAGGCGGTCCATCAACCGCTCTCTTTGCTCTTGGATCAGCGACTGGCGCAAAGCGATCTCCGAGTCAAGGAACTGCAGCCGGATCTTTCCCGCTGTCGTGCGCAGCTTCAGCGGAGGTCCGCCGCCGTTCAACGCGCCCATCGCGCGCACCGGCCCATTTCCGCGGCTCTGAATCTGCAATGCCAGTGCCGGATCGGCTTCAATGCGCTGCTGCCCGCCGGACTCCACCACCGCGTCAATATCGGCCGCCAGGTTGCGCGGAAGGTACACAACGATGTCGCCCTTTCCGGAAGTTAGTTGCGACAATCCCGGCAGGTGCACTGTGCCGCCGGAGGAAGGTGCATCCGGGTTGATCCATGCCGTGATCGTTCCGCCTGCCGTCGCCGCCCGCACCGTTCCCGCCACGCGCGTCAAGCAAATGCTTCCTGCGCTGGATTCCACTTCCATTGGTCCCGATACATACATGATGCGAATGCCGCCGCCGCCGGTTTGCGCGCGAACCGAACCCCGCACTTCTCCAAAATCAATCTGTCCACCTCCCGTGCGCACGCTCACCAGGTTCCCTGCCTGGCCCACGGTGATGTTGCCGCCGTCTGTTTGCAAGTCCGCGCGCCCGCCAATCTGCCCTGCGCGAATATGGCCGCCGCCGCTGCGCAGCGATGCGTCACCCGAGATATTTCCGGCGTTGATGTGCCCGCCGGCCGTAAACGCCTTCAAGTCTCCGGCAACGTCTTGCACTTGGATGTGGCCGCCCTCCGTCTCCAGTTGCGCAATCAGGCGTTCAGACGCTGCATTCCGCAAATTGCCGATGCCGATGCGTCCGGCTCGGATGTTGCCGCCCAGCGTCGCCAGGCTTGCTGTACCGCCAATATCTCCCGTCTCGATGTCCCCCACTTCCGTCTTCACTTCCACACTGTAATTGCGGGGCACGGCTATTTCGAACTGCACCCAGAATTGCGCGCCAGACGTCGTGAAATGCGCCAATTGCGGCGGGGTGTTTCCGATGATCTCGATTCCCGCGGGGGTGGACTTGGCGATCAGCGAATAATGATCCAGCAGATGCTGTGCTAGTGGTGCGCGTACATCTGTTTCGATATGCACTGCATACTTGACCACCGGAGCGGCGCCCGCTTCAAGCGGCACGACCCTCACGGAACCCAGGTCCGTAGAGAGCCGCAGCGTCAGTGCGTCCGATGTCTGCAGGGATCCGGTGCGATCCACGGAAGTCCGCGGCTGTGTTACTTCACCAGGCTTCGTAGGCTCTATTGCCGATGCCCCAGGTTCCCGGCTGCCCGCGGCTATTCCCGGCGCCAGCAGCAGCGCGGCGCATAGCAGACGTGACGTAATTCGAGGCAAGAAGGGAATCTTTGCTCTTTTCATTTCCAGCTTGACTGCCGTTTGCATGGTGCCGCTGCGGTTCACACCTACTGCACTTCTCGAGTACCAATCTGTCGCAATGCCGCCGCGCTGCGCAGCCGCACGTAGCGGTTGGGATCACTGCGTTGCAATTCTTCCAGTGTGCGAATCACGCGACTTACGGAGGGATCGGTAGGAACTTGGCTGCCTGCAATCTCCGGCGGAGTTCCCGGCACCGCAGGATCAGCAGGCGCCTCGCTTCCCAGCGAGCGCACAAGCAGGTTCACCGCCTCCACGCGCACGCCCGGGTTCGCATCGCGCTGCAGCGCTTCCAGCAAAGTATCGCGCACCGTATCGTCCACCGCGGAATCACGCAACGCTTCCAGCGCCTTCATCCGTACGGCGGCATTCTGATCCCGGCGCGCCGCGGCCAGCAATGCATGCCGCACGTCCTTATCCCGCGTGCGCGTCTTCAGCACATCCAGGCAATCCAATCGCACTCCCGGATCAAAGCGCTCTCCGTTCGTCACCACGTACGTCAGTACGCGACGCACGTCCGCGTCATCCACGCTTCCGCTCAACACGATAGGCTGTTCCGTGCGCACCTGGAGTTGCACCGTGCCCAGGGAATCCGGCGCCGGCCCGAAATTTACTCCCGCGACTGCCATCTTCGACAAATCTTCATTCGTCAGCGGGCCCGCCGCTTTCACGTTCATCGCTTGGCCGCCACCAAAATTACCATCGCGCGCCGGAATCCACAGCGCCACCTGCGTTCCCACTGCCAGTCCCAGCAGCACCAGGAGCGCTGCGCTCCAAGCAGGCCGCAGCGCCATCCACCGCCGCATCCAGCCGAACGGGCTCCACTGCTCGCGCAATGGCGGCGCCGACAAATCATCCAGCAATTCAGAAAGTTCGCTGCGGCACTGAGCGAGGAGGGCTCCGGAGGGATCGAGTTGATCGGCGGGTTGGAACGCGCTCACCAGCGCGCTCTGGATTTCCTGCTCTTCACGAAGCTGCGCCACGCAAGAAGCGCAGCTCGCCATGTGCGCATCGATCTGTTCGCGCTCCTGCGGCTCCACTTCATCGCAAGCATAAAACACCAGCAGAGGGGCGATGTCTCCGCAGCGCGTCAGCCGGTTCGCGCTCATCGCAGACCTCCCAGCTGTGTGCGCAGCTTGCGAGTCGCCCGGAACAACGAATTCTTCACCGTCTCTTCGGTCGTGCCCAAGGCGTCGCCAATCGCGCGCAGTTTCAGGCCTTGATAATGTTTCATCTCAAATACCACACGTTCGCGAGGTGAAAGCTGCTCCATCGCCAACTCAATCCGCGCCTGAATTTCTTTGCCGAACAGCCGCCGCTCCGGATCCAGCGTCGGCCGATGTTCCCGCTGCCGCTCGAAAAAGTCGGTAATCCCTTCATCCGCACGGCCAGCATTGGTCTCGGGAGCTTGATCCTCAGGACGCGCCTGCCGTCGGCGCAAATGATCCAGGCAAACATTGGTGACGATGCGGTACAACCACGTGTAGAAGCTGCACTCGAAGCGGAAGCGATGCAGGTTGCGATAAACCTTCAGGAACGCTTCTTGGTAAACGTCGCGCGCGTCCTCAGGACGCTTCATCAAATTCAGCGCCAGTCGCAGCACGTCCCGGTCATACCGGCGCACCAGTTCCTCGAACGCAGCGCGGTTTCCGGTCTGCGCTTCCGCGACTATGCAGCGCTCGTCAAGTTGCGGCAATGAAGCCACCGAGGCCATGGCATCCGTATCTGTAGCCCGGCACGCAATACTCGCCAAAGCCAATTGAGGAAGCGGCATATTCGCCTTCTGTTCGCGATTCCCGGTGCTATAGGCCTTGGCCCTAACACCTTACCGCAACTTTATAGCATGCAGAATGGAACCTGGGCCAGCGCGAACCACCCAATTTGGACGTACCTTGCCCCAATGGGTGAGCAGCTACCTCTACTCTCTTAACGCGCGATTCGCCGTATTTGTTTCTAGCTGGGTGTCAAATCCTGGTAACGCGGGGTTTTTGGACTGCGGCGGTCTTGCCGCCGCTTTATCGGCGTAAACATCCTTAATCTGGCCAGCCGCGTCGAGCCCGCTATCAGCCCAAGCAAAAATGTCTCCGTGACCTCTGTGTCCGAACTCCGTGCTCTCTGTGTTAAGCCTTTGCTTTCTCTGTCCTCCGCCAAGCCACCAAAGGCCACCCAAACAACACCACCAACGCCGCCACAACCCCGTACCCGTTCGCTTGATAGAAGTAATCGGGGTGCTGCAGCATTTCCCCAGCGCCGGCCAGCAGCGCAAGGCCCGCCAAAATCAGAAAGTATCCCAGCACGTTAAAGCGGATCACGTACCGCACCCCAATATCAATGACCGCGATCCACACCGCTCCGATGATCATCTTCTTGACCACGTCCATCGGGTCATGCCAGTTCGCGCCAAATCCCCCGAGCGCCAGCACCGCAAGCACGAAAACGCAAGCACGCGCCCACTTCGGCCGAATCATGCTTGCGATAAAGCCCGCCGCTATGGCCACGAGCGCGGTCAACGTCAATCCAGTGCGCAGCCCGGATCCGAGAATTGCCGCCGCGGGAAACAATGCGTCCAGGTTTGCGCCGAAAGCGGCCGCGGCGCCTTCCTGCGTCCCCGGCAAATGCTGGTAAACCCATTTCGAAAGTGTATCCAGTCCGACGAATGCCGCCGTTCCACCCAGCCCGATAAACAGTGCGTCCCGGTAATATGCCTGCGGCATCCCTGTCCATTCCGGTATGCGCTCTTCGCCGAACGCTCGCTTGCCGTAATACCAAGCCGCCCCAAACAGCAGCGCCAGAAATCCGAACGAGAACAATATTCCCAGAAACGCCGTGATCGCCGTGACCCCAATCATCATCTTGAATGGAATCGCCGTCCTGTAATTGCCCAGCGCATTTTGCACAAAGTCGCCGCAAGCCAGGATCAGCAGAGAACAGCCCAGTCCCCACAGCGCCCACTTCGCCATCCGTTTCCACGGAATCGTGCGTGCCGCCTCCGAACGCAGATTCTTCAGGAGAACGATCAGCGCCGTAATCGCAAACCCAACGACGGTCAGGATCGGTATCGCGTATCCAAAGACGATCTTCGTCAGCGTTGTCTCTTCCTGCTTGCGTCGCCACTCATCGGGAATTTTGATGTACGTCCGGTAATCCGTCACCTCGTCGCCAAGCACCACCAACTCGATGCGAGCAAATGCGTGTTCCACCACGCCCCGTGCTCCACCATGATCGAGAGCCACATTCTGCTGCCACGTCAACGTGTGGTCCGTGCGATGCGGCCGCTTGTCTGAGTTCGACTCCACCAGCGACCACTGGCTCACATCAATCTTCTTTTCCTCACGCAAGAACTTTTCCGCACGCGCCACCGCTTCCTCTTTGCTCAGCGAAGCTCCCGGCGCCTCATCCGCCAACGTGTGCCGGACTGCGTGCAGCGATCCATCCGGCCGTAACACGACTGCATACTCCTCCGGCTGCGAATCGCGAAAATATCGCACCCGCCACAACGCCCCCGGCACATGCGTAGCCAGAATTTCGTTCAGGCGCGCAACCCCCACGCGCTCCCGCAAAAACTCGTTCGTTACCGGATCCGTGACGTTCACCAGCACCGTCGCATGTATGTAGCTATTCGGGTCCAATCCGCGTTGTCGCAAAATCGCATCCGCATGCGCCCGCGCCGACCGCTCATTCACCGACAGCTTCAAATAATCGCCAATCGATTCCGGTTTGAGCCTCCACGCCAGCGCCCCGCCTGCCACCAGGCAGATCGCCAAAAGCGCCAGCTTTCCTGATGACAGCGCGTCATAACGCCGAGCCGAAACCGTTGCGGCCACTTCTCCCGTCGTCGCGGCCAGGCTTATCGCTGGAGCCGGCGCTGCCTGGTTCAGCAAATCTTCGTCCGGCTCAAATCTCCCGCGCGACAAATACGAAATCGCCGCAAACAGCAAAGGCGCCGCCGCCGCCAATCCTACGACCACCCCCGAAACCTTGAAATACAAACTGTTCGAACGCACCAGCAGTAATCCCACCAGCGAAGCGTCCACCGTGTAATGCCAGATCAGCGTCGCCAGGATTCCCCAGCGCAGCATCACCAGTCCCGCGATGATGCCGAATATCCCGATTTCGATTCCCCGGATGTACGGCGGTTCCTGCGGATAGTTGCTGTGCAGAAAGCTCCACATAAACGCCGGCAACACCACCGCGATCCATCGCGATCCGGTTACGCGCCTGAAAAACGGAATCGCAAACAGCCGGAACGTAAACTCTTCGTTCGTCGAAGCCAGCAAGCCGATCGCTGCCCCGGAAAGCCACGGAAACAGCGTATTCACCGAATCCTGATAATTGATTTCCTGCGGCGCCCACGCTCCAAAGTGTTGGGCCACTACATAGAATCCAACCACGTACCCGATGTGTGCCGCCGCCAGCGAAAGCCCTACCACCGCCGCCGAAAAAAATTCCTTCGACCGCAATCCGCGCAATGTGAAAGCTTTCGACAGCTGCAATCGCTGCGGCTGCGAAGCCCGGTACAGCGGTTCCGCCGCCGGCAGCACCAACGTCACCGTCAGCGCCGTCAACACCGAAAACAGCAGCGCCGATCCGATCTTCGCCAGAATGAAACCGCTGTAGGAGGCGTTCGTGTCATAGCTGGCGTTCCATAGCGGCCAGTCATTCAGGTTCTGCAGAAACAACAATCCCGCGACGAGAAATCCCAGCAAAATCGCTCCCCGCCACGATGACTGCCCCGCATTCGTCAGCTTGAACGCCAGCCAGACCGCGAATCCCAGCAGCAAAATGTAGGGAACGGTGAACACCAGCGCCAGCGTGTCGTTGCCAGAGCGGAGCCGCTGGTAACTCCGCTGCCACGCTTCCGGCACACGCAAATATTCCTGTGAACCTCCGACGCGTTCCCCCTCCAGCAGCACCGTCAACCGGTAAGGCGCGTCCTTCGCGCGAAACCCGTGCTTTTCCCACGTAAAATCCCAATCCGTCCGGTTCGGCCTTTTCGTCGAATTCGCTTCTTCCGGCAGGAAATCCCATTGGCTCGGTTCCAGTCCCAGTTTCGAAACTAAGAAATCCTGCGCGCGAACCTGCGCCGCCTGGCGGTCCATCGCTGCCCCCGGTCGCGCTTCTTCGATTTTGTGCGTGTACCCGACCACATTTCCCGCCGGGCTCACCCGCACATAAAATTCCTCTTCCTGTTGTGGACGGAAAAATCGCACGTCCCAATACCACATGTGCAGTTGCGACGACATCAGCTGGTTCGCTTGCTGCAATCCCAGTTCGCGCTCCAGATACGTCTTCGCATCGTCGTCGACGCTGAACACGATCGACGACCGGTAGCCGCTGACGTTCTCGCCAAGCCCCCCCACGAAGTTTTGCGCCAGCTTCAGCGCCTCCCCGCGCGTCACGCGGAAGTCCACCGACGCTTCCGGAAACGCCCGGAAGAAATATTTGTAAGCGAAAATCGTTCCGACGATTCCGAGGACCACCCAAAGCAGCAGCGCCCGCTTTTCCGACCCGCTTAGCCTTTCACCACCCACAAAAGCCTCCGCACTTTCATCTGATCCCGCAGTTTTATCTCATGTTGCAGTTTCGTCGCACCTCGGGGTAGGGGCCGTACACATCCACACAATCAAGAATCAATTCCACGTTGAAGAATCAATTCCTGGACACTTTTCAGTCCTGGATGCTTCCGAGCTCAGACGCTTCCCAGCTCAGGCTCACATCTTAGACACACCAACCCACTCTATAGATACGCCTCGCGCCCCCGCAAGTGACCACAGTGACTACGCACGTGACCTCGTAGGGGCACGACACGTCGTGCCCAGCGCGAGTCCGCGAGCGCGAATTCCCCTCCCGTGTAGGGGCGCAGCACCGCTGCGCCGAACGAGCAGTTATCTATGTAGCAGCGCAGCATGCTGTGCCAGTCCTATCTCCGCCATTTTCTTTAGGAGGTGGCGGCTTGAGCCGCCACGTAACGACGTCGGCGAAATGGGCTTCAGCCCCTGAAGAAAGCTCGTCGGGCGTTCGGGCAGCGCGCTCTACGCTACGTTTCCACCGTGTACCGTATGCGGTACACTACCCGCGTGCCGAAGAAGCCCCAGCCAGCCAGAACCGCAGCTTCACATTTCCCGCCGCCTGACACTCAGGCAGGAGGAGCAAAAAGGGGAATGCAATGAATGCCCGGAAAAATCGAAAGAAAATCGACCATAGCGGCTCAACCTTCGATAGCTTCCTCGAAGCCGAAGGCATCCGTGAAGAGGTCGAGGCTGTTGCCATTAAGCGCGTGCTGGCCTGGCAACTCGAGCAAGCCATGCGGGAACAGCAAAAGACCAAGCGCGCCATGGCCAAGCAGCTTCATACCAGTCGCTCCCAACTCGATCGCCTCCTCGACCCGCGCAACGTCTCCGTCACGTTGGATTCCGTCGCCCGCGCCGCCAAAGCCCTGGGCAAGCGCCTAGTCATCCACGTGACCGACGCGAAGCGAGCCAGAACGTAGCGGCGGGCGCAGGGCCCTAGTCTTGCGGCGGCGGCGTAAGATCCGGATGATGTTTCAAATACTCCTGCCACGGCTCGTCGCGAAACACGATCCGGAATCCCCGCCGCGTATTCACATCGATGGTTCTCGGCAGATCCAATTCGTCCAATGGAATCGCGTGCTCGGCGGACGTCGTTGCCTCGTCCTCGACCATGCTGAAATGCATCTGGCCATCCACCAACCAGTAGTCGGTCACGCCGTACGCCGTGCCATCCTTCAGATACAGCCAAATTAGATTGCGTTCTTCTTCGCCATACACATACTCAGGATATTCGTACGTCTGCGGGACGACATAATTTTCAAAACCGTATCCCCCGTTACCATACCCTCCGTAACCATATCCACCGAACCCATAGAACGGTACGGGATAGCAGTCGAATCCCCAGCCCCAGCCCACGGAAGGACCGCAGGTCGGCCACCAAAGGGAATTGAACCCCAAGCCCACCCCAAATCGGAAGAACGGCGTGCCGAAGAACACCCGGCGACGAAAAACGTGAATCGGGCCCTGCCGAAAGCGCAAACCACCAGTGCCGAATCTCAGACGCGGACCTGCCCCACGCGGGCCTACCCCATGTGGACCGCCAACAAAGACGCCAGGCCGCGAAATCGGCCCTCGTACTGGCGCGCCCCCGCGTGCCCCACCGCCGGCGTGCCCGCCTCCGCCAACGTGACCACCGCCATGCGGTGCCTGCGCAACAGCAGTCTGCACCCAGGCGAAAGCCACCACCCAGCCAGCAACAATCAAAATCTTCTTGAGGATCGAACCGGTAAGACTCTTGGAAACCGAACCTGGAAGGTTCGTAGCAACTAAACCACGAAACAGGACAAACCGGGCCATATGGTTGCGCTCCTGCAGCTCCTAACTTGAAGCTTGAGGATCGCGTGAGCGCGTCGAAGAATCGATTCTAATACCGACAGGCTCTCATTGCATCACGAAGTTAGCAGATCAAAATGATTCCAATGGCACCGTTTCGCAGAGCGTCGCAGGGCATGAAAATTACACAAAACCATTGACGCTAGCCCGAAAAACCGCTTGACAATCTGTATACCAATGTGATATTCTCCGTCATGTTAGCTCGACAGATAATCCTCCCTCGACCCTTCCCAACCAAGCTAACTCCTTTATTCCGATACTCTTGCCGTCTCTTTGCCGCCCTCAAAAAAGTCAACTCCTTTGGAATCAAGCAAATCCAGACTCTTTTTACAAAACACCCGGGGTGGGGGGTGCCTCCGGCAGCTTCTTTTGCAGTTTTGTGCCTTGCGCCACAGCGTTCAATAACACCCTTTAGAATCAACACTGAGTAAATACGCAAGCTATTGAAAACACACGCTAAAGCGTTTCGCTATTTACTTTTGGCTACATGTTGGTGTATTATTGGCTATATTCAACACTGACAGTTTCGAGGCCAAATGACAGCTACCAGCCCGCTTTTGGAAGAGAAACCCATTCTGGTGGAGCGGACAGAAAACACGATCGTGATCCGCGAGAACGGCGAGAGCATTACCCGGACTTGTAAGGTGGTTGTGCGCCACTCCGAGGATTGCCGCTTCAAAGACGAAGGTCCAGAGTTTGAAAGCTGCAAGTGCCGGAAGTCCCTCCGCATCTATGACAGCACGCTTGGGCGCAACTACCATTCCAGTGCCAAGACGCGGAACTGGGAGACGGCTGTGAAGCTGGCTCAGAACTGGTTGAACAGCTTCGACCCGGATAAGAAAGCGTTGACTGAGGAAGTGGCGCGGTTTCGCGCTAAGAAAGAAAAGATCGCCACGATCCCCCAAGCTGTCGCCGCCTATTTCAAAGACATGGAGTTTCGTCAAGTCTCCGACAAAACCATAAAGCGTTCGCGGACACTGTTGGGTGCAGTTGATTCAGACGGTAAGGTCACGCACAAAGGCAAATTTTTCGATTGGCTGGACACTCAGACGCCGAAGCCAGTCTTGATCTCGGAAATTACGCCAGCCCATTTGACGCAATGGAGAACCACTTGGGGATACGGTAGTGATTTGACGGCGGCGGTCAGTTGGGATTCCGTGAAAGCGTTCTTCAAATTTTGCAAAGGCCAGGGCTGGATTTCCGTTAGTCCGGCGAATGATATTCAGCGGCCCAAAGTGGAGAAAGGGAACCGGACGGCCATCTTTACGGACAAACAATATGATCTGATTCTCTCCAAGGCAGAGGGGAATGAGAGGCTTGAAGCGTTTCTAGAACTCGCCCGTTGGAGTGGCATGGCCCTAATCGATGTCGTCACATTCGAGCGCAATACTTTGGATGCTGAGGGCGTCCTACGCTACACGCGAAATAAGACTGGAAAACTAGCGACAGTGAAGTTGCCCACCCATGTTGTGACTTTGCTGCGAAACGTTCCGCTCGATGTTGACAACACGCAGGACCAACCGTTTCGTCGTAACGCGATTTCTATCGACTCCAACACCCATGAATGGCGGCGTGCCCTACAAGACTTGTTTAAGCAAGCCGGAATCGAGAAAGTAAAAACTGAAGTAGGTATTCGCTCCGCGCATCCTCACATGCTCCGCGATACTTGCGCTGTGTGGTACTTGCGCCACGGAATGAGTTTGCACGGTGTGGCGAAAATTCTTGGGGATAATGTTAAGACGGTCGAGCGGCACTATCTGCCTTTTGTTCAAGAACTGGAGAATGCCCATATCGAAGAAAACTCCAAAATTCTTGCAGCGGTCAAACCGAAGGAGACAGGCAACGTGGTTGCGTTCGCTCGATAACATTTCCGCGTAAGTTGCCGCCCCTGCCTTCGCTGGTTGGGGCGGTTTTTCTATTTCAAGCGGCTCTCCCGTGCAAACGCTCGTGAACCCTTTTTACAACGCTTTCGGGGATACTTAAGGTAGTGTAAGAACGTTTGTGCATCTTCTCTGGACGAACGATCTTCAAGACACCTATTTCATTTCTAAAAAGCTCCCTGATGAAATCGTCCGAAAATCTCCAAAGCTTTGCCAATTCTGGAACTGAGAAATGCTGCTCTTTATGTACACCCATTGGAACAAGCCGAATCCGAAGACACTTCTGCCTTCGACTATTGAATTTGGCTTGCCCTAAGAAATTGCGTCTGAGGACTATCTGTGGACTTTGAGGGACTTTCCCGAAGCGGTTCCGCTGCGGTACTGCATCCACTACCCCTTATATCCCCGTTCCAAAGCGACCATTCGCTTTCGCGCTACCTCGCAACGGTTTGCATCAAACTGCTATCGGATGCGGAACGATTAAAACCGAGCAGATATTTTAGAAATGGAAAGCGCGATGAGGTTGCAATCCCCACCGCGCCTCTTGGCTGTCTTGCGACCACGGCTCATTCGAATTGAGCAGCCCCGTGGCCGTCCGACAATACGTTCAGCGATTGCATTGAAAGGCATTCAGCCCTGGTCAATCGTTGGTCGGATGTTCTGTTCCGCCTAGTCTTGCGTTAGTTCTGGATTTGGTCCCATTCCGCTCTGAAAACTTTCTGGAGAAGATAAAGAGCGGAACAGGCCCAGAACATCGGCAAGATTTTCGACGGAACGAAGGTTACGAAATCCGCTTGCACTTGTACTGATCCCTGAAAGGGTACAGAAAAATATACGAAGACTGCCCCGGCATCGCGATAGCGAATTTCAAAAATGCCATCACGCCAACCCATGCTCGAAATTAATTCTGATTGCTTCAGTGCCTCACGTCTCATGTTTAATACGTGCGGAATGAAACAGCGGCAGCACGTTCAAAACTTTTCTGCATCAGCTTCCTGGCACTCAATGTAGCAAGCCAGTCAACTGCACTAGAGTCCTGCTTGGTAACGAACAGCTTTCTTATCCGGTCGGTTTGAGAATGCGAGTTACCCTGCACACTTTCAGCTTCAGCCTGGGCCTGACGCTCGATTATCTTGTCAGCTTGACCAGGGTTTTTCTGGGCTTCAGCTAAACGACGGTCGGCAGCCTGTTCACTCGCGTTTTTGTTTCTCCAGCCGCCATCGGCGGTGCGAACCATATCCGTTCTGGAAACGAATTCACCCGGCTTATGATTCGGTTCGGCCTGCGCGGCTGGACTTAGAGCACGTGGTGTCGGAACGACATGCAATTGACGGCGACCGTTGTAGGCAACTCTGCCGATGGCCTGTTGAACAGTCGTTTGACTTACGTCTCTTCCCCTCAGTTCCGTTAGGAGAATCGCAAAATTTTCATGGCCGTCATCACCAGTATTGACCAACATTCCCGGCTTACCCTGGGTCGCAAACCACTCAGCAAGCTTGGTCGCTGCCGCAGGATTTTCCGCTTCAGCTTTTCTATATTCCGATTCCGCTGGTGAGAGCCACTTAAAGTTTGCTTTCTGCGCTTCCACAAGCTTGTAGATGTTCGCAACAGTTACCGGAGCACTTGGGTTCTGCTGAAAATACTTGTCCAACAGGTCGGCGTTGTGTTGAACACCGTCTTGCGTAAAATTATCGAAGCCGTTCTCACGCAGGGCACGGCATGCTTGGTCAATCTGCTGCGCGTCCTGAGTCGTATATTGTCTTTCCATTTCAATCTCCTGTTAGCGAACTCCATTCAATCTTGCGGTTATATTTGCTGCGCCATAGTTGCGCATGTACTTGCGAAGCTGGTCAGCCGGAAGCTGTTTTAGAAACCTGGCGTCAATCTTCACGCCGTCACTGGTTTCCGTTGGTAATGCTGGATAGCCCTGCTGTGCGTCCAATTGCTCGCGTGCCTGGATTTGCTGTTCGACCTGCTGACGTTGTGCCTGGATGCGGAGTTGTTCTGATTCGCGATTCGCAGCTTCACGTAACTCGGCGGGGCTGGCCTGATTCACAAGCCAGTCCTGGCGTTGCTCCGCATATTCTTGTGCCCGTGCGGCCAATTCCTCCTGGCTGGCCGGACCAAGACTGATTAAACCTGATTGCAAAGCCTGGCTGATTTCGACGGAAGTGAAGCCTGCTCCAAACTCTTGCCTCAACAAATTCAAAGCAGCGGTGTTACTCGCCAATTGATTCCCCCAGCAAAACTCTTGCAGGGTTTCCTCATCCTGTTTCAGGTTTGAAGTCGTCAATGGCTGCTTAGGTTTCTGACGGTCCAAACTTGGAAGCTTTGCGGCTTCATCGAGATGCTGAAATGTAACAACCCCATCGTCGGACAAACTCAACGCATAATTGAAAATCAACTTACGGTTTGCTGCGTGGTCTGTAATTTCTGGATGATTAAAGAAAAAGCGGTCCCAGGTCCTCTCAGCTTGAATCTGCTGCACTTCTGGGCTAACTGGCTTTGGACGGCGTCCAGGTGCAGACGGTTGCTGAAACTCGGACAACTTCGTCTCCAGGTAAGCGACCGTAGATTGCTCCAAAAACGAACGGTCCCTGGCCGACACAACCGAGTACGGCGGTTCAAATTCCGTCTGTAACAGATGAACGATGCTGTCGATTAATTCTTTCTTGCTCATTAATTTCTCCTAATTCCTTTCAACATATTTTGGGACCGTGGAAAGGAGGCACGGCCCCATCGCCCCGCCGAACTTTCCATGCATGGGTTCAACGGGAACAAACTTTTACGATTTCAGACTGCGGCGGAATGCGGCTTCCATTGCGGTCATCGAAACGGGTTCAATTTCAGCCGCGACAACTTGCCTTGAAGGACTGACGCCGGGCGTCACTGCTTTGCGTTCTTCAGCAACGGGTTCTAGTGGCAACTCAGCTAGAACACTGAACACTCCGGTAACTTCAGTCTGCTCCACGAGTGGTTCCGGTGGCGGATAGCAATAGATGCATTCCCGGTTTCTTTTTGTCCTGATGCCAACGGGTATGAAGCGCCTTCCCGGTATTGCCGCGACTCGCGTCATTACGGAGATGATGCACAGTGCCGTCCGCGAACAGAAACGAATTGATTCTGTGTTGGCCGGGGGTTATCTGGACCGCGCCATCCGGCACGGTCTCGAATTTCTGGTCACACGTGGTTACACACGAAACTCATGTTCCGTCCAAGTAGCGCCTAGCCTTTTCGTCCAAATCTCTGTTGAGTTGGGACCAGTCGACATTCGGGATCGGTAGACGAACCACGTCCGGGATAACGGGCTCGGGTTTAGCTTCCACAGTTTTTGAAACTAGCTTCGGCTCTCGTTTGGGTGGTGGCAGAACAGGCGGCTCATAAACATAGTTCCCGGCTAACTCTGCCCGAACAACAGCAGTCTGTTGATCGCGAAGACGCGAATATCGCTTGCTAAGTAGTTCCAAGAGTTCACGGAACGATGCGGCGAACATTGGAGATTGCTTCAGACCGTGGCGATACACGGATGCAATAACATCGCTTGCAAAGCTACAGCCGTCGATGAAATACGCCCCCGAAACCTGTTCGCCGTTGGGATCACGGACTTCCTGAACCCAATTCTTTTTCAGACCGAGCAACGTGCGTGCAACACGGTCGACGGTATATTCTCCATCGTCATCGAAGTAGTCATACTCCCGTGAGCCTGTAATGACTCTCACGCTTCCGACTCTGTGGCCCAACTCCTCCTCGACTTTGCCCAAGAATTGTTTTACGTGTACGTTCAATGTCTTGTCGTGTTCGGTCACAGCAAATTCGTCGCTCCATTCCTCCGCCGTAGGGATATACGCGGCTTTGCGCTTCTGTTCGCGACGTTGAGCCTGATCCTCGCGCCATCTGTCACGCTGTGCTTGCTGCTCTTCCGGCGTCAGATCGGCAATTCTCTTTTTCATGTGTACTCCTACTGTGTGGGGACCCATTTCAGAGGGACCCAAAGAAATTTCAACCCGGCATGGCACTACCCGCCCCTGACAAATTGTCAGAACGTTTGCGAAGCACCATCGACTACGTTGGCGGTGAGAGCCAACCGTCAGGGGCGGGTACGCATTACGGCCCTGCCGGGGCCTCGCTTTTCAGAACGATTCTCGGATAGGGTCCCATCTACGAGACCATCACACGATCTCAGCGCGACCGCGATCCGATCAGCGGTTTATTGATCTGCCGAGACCAGAAGCATCGATCATTTGTTTGTTGTACGATTTGTTGCAAAGGCAGGCGGGTAATCGCTTGTTACTTTGCGGTCTTCTTCGCGGCCTTGTGCTGCACTGCTGGCCTGTCCAGATCACGCTCGAAAACGGCCTCCCTCGCTGCACGCTTCGCAGCGCGATGCCGCTCTATGTACTCATCCAACGCCTTGCGGATAATCCAGGACACGCTGCGATCCTCATCGTCCCCAACGCGTTCGGCAGCGGCCCACAACTCGTCAGGGCACGGAAACCTGCGGATGGGCATATTCCGCTTCTTTGGTCCTTGCTTCGCTTTTGCTGATTCTTTTTCCATGCGGCGATTCTAGTGGCAGCAGTGTAGACAGTCAAGGACAACTGTGTTGCTACACCATATGCGATACAAGCCCTGTATAATCATTGCAACGAGTTAGACATTTTACGCTTCTGAGTAACTCAGAACTAGTTCTTGACAGTGTGCCACTGTGTAGCTACACTCTACCTACACCACAGGAGCATGACATGGAATATCTTACGCCATCGGAACTCGTTAAGGTTCTACAAGTTGCAGCCAAGCGTTCTGCCCGTGACCATGCGATGTTCTTACTCGCTTACGCCCACGGTCTTCGCGCCAGTGAAATGGCCTCGCTGACGCTCGAAGACGTTCGCAACGGTCGCATCCGCTGCAATCGTGCTAAGGGCTCACAAAGCACCGTCGAGGAGTTGCGCGAGAACCAGAACCCGCTGCTTGACGAAAAGCTTGTGCTCGCGACCTGGCTCTGGCAACGCGGTGACGGCGATGGCTCGTTGTTCCTGTTTACATCGCGCCAGGGCTCCTGTTTGAAGCGCAAGCAGGTTTTCAACGTGTTCCGCAAAACTGCTGAACTTGCTGGCATCGAGCCTGGCCGAACCAACCCTCACGTCCTGAAGCATTCCTACGCTTCTCATCTGCTCCGCAATGGCGCTGATCTGGCGTTCGTTCAGAAGGCTCTAGGCCACTCTCACATCAGCAGCACCACCCGGTACACTCACGTGACCACGTCCGAAGCCCAGGTCGTTTCCAATCGAATCCTTGGCAACGTGTTTTCGGCGGTGTAGCTACACACTAGCTACATAGTGGTATCAAGCCTGGCCTACCACGGTCGGGCTTTGCTGTTTCTGATCGCCTCCGTAATACCCTCCAGAACTCATTTGCAGCCCCGCTGGCGCCTCTTTTGGGCTCCAACCCGTCTTACCCTCAGAATTAACCCAAAATGGTTTATAACTCGTTGTGTATCTATGAGATCGTCCTAAATGTTACAATTTCGCTGACAAAATCGATCCATATAATTCAATTTCATAAGCATGCGCCAGGCACCGTCGACCATTGAATTGTCCATTTCACCTCGCGTAAAAATGGGTACGAAAACGAAATAGCACGTTCGATGCGTTACGCGTTCCAGATATCCCTTCTCACGGGACCAAAATAAGTCACGCGTAAGAATGGGTACGAAAACAAACCACAAATCCAACAACACACATACATTCATATACTTCCACCATCTAGGGTTGTTAAACGCGTGACGCGTAGAAATTTCCGTACCCAAATTTACGCGAGCAATTCCGCCGTTTTTGTACCCATTTGAACGCGACACTGTTTTGCAGGTTTCGAGCCCGAAATCGAATATAGAGCGAAGTACGCCAATTCGACATCGGACTCGGTTTCTGACATCACGCGACGAGCCTTCCGATGTGCGATCCGGTCGCATAGACTCCGTTCTTGACGGCCAGCTTCTTTGCGTTGGCCAGGCCGTCCAGGTCGGCCCTGATGTCAGCGGCCTTCTTATTCCTGTGGTACAGGTCCTCGCGAATCTGGTTGAACGTCGCCGTTCCGCGCTGGTCAATCCAGTTCACGATCCGAAGCTGCTCTTTGGTCATGCCACTGAAGATGAACATCGCTGACTCTTCGCAGTAGTTCCAAAGCTTCTCAGCCGCCTGGAAGTGCTCCAGTTCGATCTGGTCGGACAGGTCGATCAACGCGTAGATCATCGCGATGCGACGGATGTGTGCCGCTGCTCTCGTGGTCATCTTGCCTGCTAACCCGTCTGGACCTTGCTGTTCGAACTTCGAGTAGTTGTTGTTCCACCACTTGCGAGCCTGGTCTGACATCGACACATACTTAACTTTGCGTGCGAACTGCACAACCTGTTGGAAGTCGAGAATTTCTTGAGTCCAATCGA
>WNFR01002339.1_pt1 | contig 68472 bp, 58 predicted proteins | sample 5400221 | NCBI WGS metagenome assembly WNFR01 (sample SAMN13153357, study PRJNA577476) | soil metagenome | isolation source: 40 cm soil under Madrone tree | place: USA:California | collected 2016-06-14
GCTTTCTATCTTTCTCTCTACGGCCTGAAATTTCAGCGGTTTGTGAGGATGTTCAGCGCTAGCCACATCGAGGCGCACCGGAGACAGGGCTACTTTTCCGGGAAATGGGATAAAGTCTTCGGCCGCTACCTCGAATTCTTCCTGGGGTACTTGTATGGAAACATTCCGGAACTGGGCCGGACGGCGCACGTGTGCCTGCACCATCGAGAAAACAGCGGACCCGACGACACGCGCAACACGATGGGCTACGATCGAACCAGCCGGCTCGATTTCCTGTGGTATCTCTCGGACAACATCTGGACGGTCCTGGGGCTGGCTCCTTACGCCTACTTCAAAGCACATGGCGATGAAAAAAACCGCAAACGCATGTTAGGGGGAATGGCGCGCTACTACGCTTACTTCGCAGCTGTGTTTATTTACGATTGGAGAATTGGGACCATCTTCGTTCTGGTTCCCATTCTGTGCATGAATTTCATCAACGCCATCACCGCATGGGTGCAGCACGCTTTCTGTGACCCAGAACATCCTGAAGATTATTTCGCTAATTCGGTGACGGCCTTGGATGAGGTGAACTTCATGAACGAAGGATACCACCTCTGCCATCACCACCGTGCCAGCCTGCACTGGACGGAGATGCCAGCCCATTTCGAGCGGATTCGCGACCGGATGAGAAAAGCAGGCTCGTTGGTCTTCCGCGACTTGGATTTCATGGGACTTTTCGTGGAGTTGACGCTGTTTCGCAGAATGGATGTGCTTGCCGAGAAACTTGTCCCGTGGGAGCTCATGAATCACGAGCAGAGATTGGCTTTGCTGGCGAAGAGGACCAGCCTCGGGACTCCTTAGCGGGCGCGAGACTTCTCTTCGGGGCGCAGGGCCGCGAGCACGGCGCGGCGCATGGGCGCTTCGGGCGCGCGCTTTCCGAACCAAATCTCCCACTGGGCGACACCTTGAGCGATCAGCATTTCGATGCCTGGGACAGTGGCGATGCCCTTCTGAGCGGCCATCTTCAAGAGCTGAGTCCTCTGAGGGCGATTGATCATGTCCATGACGACCCGGCAATGCAACTCGCTGGGTGCAAGCGGAGAAACGCCATCGTGGGGATGCATCCCGACTGGGGTGGCGTTCAAAATGGCGTCGAAAGACTCGGTGCGCAGAGCAGGGCGGGGCACAGCCTCTCCACCGAAGGCGCGCGCGAGTTCTCTTGCGGCTTTTTCGCGGCGCGCGCAAATGGCCACGGTTGCGCCGGAACACACCAGCGCAAAAGCGGCTGCCCGCGCAGCACCACCCGCCCCGTAGATCAAGACGCGGCTGCCTTTGATGCGGAGTTTTTTCTCGAGCGACCCGAGCACGCCGAGGTAATCGGTGTTGCAGCCAAAGAGAGAGCCGTTGCGGCGAACAAGCACGGTATTAACGGCGCCAATTTCCGCGGCCAGAGGATCGCACTCCTGCAGGTACTTAAGAATCGCCTGCTTGTGCGGATGGGTGACGCTGAACCCGCGGACCCCAAATTCGGGAATGGCAGCCAGAAAGTCGGGAACCTTATGGACAAGGAATGGGAGATAGACGGCGTCCATGTGGCGGGCGACAAAACCTGTATTGTGCATTAACGGTGAGAGGGAATGGCCAACAGGTTCACCGACGACACCATAGACCAGTGTGCGGCGCGTGAGAGCGTGAGCGCGGTAGAGATGCTTCATATCGTCCAGCGAAACCTGGCCGGGAGCAGTTGCCGCGGCGACAGGAGCGTAAGCCAGCGCACTTCCCTCGCGCAATGCCAGGATTCGCGCGGGCAGGCCGGCTTCTCCCATCGGAACGGCGACAAAATTTTTGGAGCTTCGCGCCAGGCGCAGAAGCCGAACGCTGTCTTGAATGCTCCGCGCTTCCGCCGCAATCTTCACAGCATCGACGCCGCCGTGAGCCGGCGGGTTCATGGTTCGAGGCAAATCCGGCGTGCGATCAAAGTCATGTACGGAAAGCATGACGCGGGTCGGCACGGGATATTCTCGAACGGACTGGCCGGGAAGTTTGCGCAAGGTTTCCAATTCGAGATCGCACCAATGGCAACCGGCTTCGCGAGCCTGAATCAGCCAGTAGAGTTCGCGGTCGACGCCTCCGGCGAATTTGCCTCCACCCTCGCGGCGGCGGCAGGTGGCAAGAAATGTGGCAGACTTAACTTTACTTTTCATCAACCAAGCAAGGAACCGCGCGCGCTCCAGGTCGCTACTCAACCAATCGAGACGCAACTCGACGGTCTTTGCTTGCCTTAAGGCGGAGCGAACCAGCTTTACCATTTCGGCGGCCGTGGAGGCTGCCACAACCGCACAAATTCGACTTAACCCGGTGCCAAAGATCCCCATTCTCCGCCTCTTGCCGCCAAGCCATTGAAAATACAAGCACCTAGTATGCCGCATCCGCCGCCTGCGCCCGTATCAAAAGTGTAAAGCAACCACGGCCATTCTGTTGACGCGTGGGGTTGGCCCTGCTATTTTCGCTAGGAATAGACCATGCACGGCCCGTCGGGCGTGTTTTCGAAGGAGTTACGGAATGCGCGCTAGAATTGCTGTCTTGTCACTGTCGGTCTTCCTGGGTGCTGCCGCGAGTTCGGCACAAAATGTAACCCCGGCTGCTCCGGCAATTCCTCAAGTCGACTACAGTACGGTCAATTGTTCGGGGTTCGTTTCGGACCAGAGAGTGCCGGATGAGATGCGGCTGGTTTCTGGAGAGCAGTCAAACTATAAGATCACCTTTACTCGCGGCGACTATGTGCACATCAATCGCGGGCAGGACAAAGGTGTTCGCGTGGGCGACCGGTTCACGGTGGTTCGGCCGGACAAAGATCCCACGGATGTGCCGTGGTTTAAATGGCAGGTGAAGCTCCTGAAGGCCATGGGCACGCCTTATATGGATTTGGGACAGGTTCGTGTGGTGAACGTCCAGCCGAAGGTTTCCGTCGCTCAGGTCACGTTCTCATGCGGGTTCATGCAGCGCGGAGATATTCTTGAGCCTTATGAGGATCGTCCAGCGCCTCCGTACAAGGATCCCGCCGTCTTCGACCACTTTGCGCCTATAAGCGGCAAGCCCGTGGCCATGCTCGTGGCGGGAAAAGACTATGGACAAGTCTACGGCAAACTCAGCCCGGTGTACGTAAACCTCGGGACGAACCAGGGCGTCAAGGTCGGCGATTACTTCCGAATCTTCCGCTATCAGGGCTCGATGGCAGAGACCGTGCCCCAAACAAAGGACTATCAATACGCACTTTACGGGTTTGGGAGTGCCCCTTCGCGCTATTCATGGAATGACTTGCCGCGCGAAGTGCTCGGCGAAGGAATCGTGATAAACGTCAGTCGCAATTCATCGACGATGATAGTCACTTTCAGTCACCTTGAACTCTACGCGGGCGACTACGTCGAGATCGAGTAGAAATCTCCGGCACGCCATGAAACAGCTCAGGCCCGCTGCGGATTCCCCGCGCGGGCCTTCTCTTTTTGCCTCCCCGTTTGGTTCGATCTTCCGTAGCCAGTTGCAATCCTTAGGCTTCCGCCGAATTTAAGCGCTCCGAGAAGACCTCGCAAGTAAATCCGAAGAGGCGAGCTTCGGGATCGCGCCAGGCGTCGCGAAGCAACCCCGCCTTTCGGCAGGTCTCCTCGAGGAATTGTTCGCGCGTCAGTCGATGTTCGATGGCCACCTGGGGGAGCAGAAGCCCGCGCTGCGCGTGTAGACGCACGAATAGACCGTGACGCCCGATCTCGATAGCATCAGAAGCGATGGGCTCCATGGGTGAAAGCAACGAGATCTCAATGCTAAGTTCGTCAAGCTGCTCCGGCTTCATGGGGGAGAACCGGGGATCTTCCAGCGCGGCACTGGCGGCGCAACGAACAATCGCCTCTCCCAGCGGTTCGTTCGCCTCGATGACACCGATACAACCCTGCAGGCGATTGCGCACGTGCAGAGTGACGAAGACGCCGCGGCGATCCGCGAAGACTCCTTCGCAGGGGAATGCCTCCGGAAGCTTGCGCTGGGAGACGGCATTGACAACGGCCGTGCGGGCAAGGTGCAGAGCGGCGCGCCGGTCCGCTTCAGAGAGGGACGGCATCCTCGGACTTCTTGCGGGCTTCGAGCATGCGGAGCCGACGCCGCTGCTTGATGCTGTCATCGACATGGCTCCAGAAGCGCCTAAAGTATTGGGCGGCAGAAACAAGCGCGCTGATAACAACGAGCCAGAGCAAGATTCGCGCCAGCGGCTTGAGCCACAGGTACCGCCCCCCGATGATGAGTACCGCCACAGCACAAACTTGCAACACCATCTTCGTCTTTCCAAGTGTGGATGCTTCGATCGTGAATCCTTCGGCCGAGGCGATATTCCGCAGACCGAGAACGGTGAATTCCCTGCCGATAATGATCACCACCATCCAAGCTTCAACGAGATTCATGCTCACCAGGGAAATGAATGCTGCGGAAATCAGGAGCTTATCAGCAATGGGATCGAGAAGGATGCCCAAAGTTGTTACCTGCAGGCGCCGCCGGGCCAGGTATCCATCTGCCCAATCGGTAGCCGCCGCCAGGAGCAGGATCAACACGCCCCAAACCTCGAAGCGCATGGAGAAACCCCAGAACACGAAGTTGGGGCTGCGCGTGAGGAGGATCACGATGAGCACGGGAACGAAAAAGATCCGCAACAGCGTCAGTGAGTTAGGAAGATTCATGGGCGCATGACGGCGGGGGTGCCGCCCCGTGGCTTCAGCCACCGCAGTTTCACTATAGACTTGGTGTAGGGATGCGTCAACACATCAGAGGCAGTTCCGGAAGCGTTGCGAAGAGCCCTAATTCAGTGGGTTTTGGCGCTGGGCCGTTACCTTGGGATTAACACTTTCCCAAGAGTATAAACGTGGAGAGCGGTACTTTTTCGTTACGCGCCTGCTGCAAATCTGTGCAAATGTGCGGAGTACCGAGTTGTGACGAAACGGGAGAGGCGGCAACTGTCTGGGTTCCGTGAATTGATATAATTCTTGTGTTGTCAGCATGTTACAGGGATATGTCCGCCAGATAGTTCAAAGTGATCACAAAAATACGCGCGCTTATGTCGATAAGGCAAATACACTTTCCACAAGGTTTTCCACAGAGCGCAGGGACTCAAAGACAGAGGAAAAAGAACCCTGAAGGAGCCGCAAGTGAGTAAAAACAGAGGTTTTGCGCCGTTTTACTCCAGAGTTACCGGGTCAGTGCAAAGCAAGCGGCTCAAATGGCCCGCGGACCGCGGAGGAGCCGGATCGGGAGCATGAAAATGGCGCTGAAAAGACCTAGGACTCCATGAACGGCGATTCCCACGAGGCGGAAAGGCAGCAAGAGTAGCCACACGAACGGATATAGAACAAGAGCCAGCAAAGCGATCGGCCAGCACAGGATGAACAGAATAACCCACAAGAAGAAAGCAGCCATGGCAACCTCAATTGTAGCCGCAGCAGAGCAGCCCATGAGGAACGGAACCGCCGAGCTGCTGGCCTCTTCTGGATGTTACGAGAGTGTGCGCGAAAAGGTTTCCTCCACCGCAAAATCCTTTAGGCGCAGACGCTTGGCAATGGAAGCGGGCACCTCAGCATCAAGCCGCATGTGCGAATCGTCAATTTCCGAGTGGAGGACGCGCCCGAGCGCGTGAATCATGGCCAGGGTGCGACCTTCGGCCAGCGGCAAACGGATGGAAATCTTGACAACGGCATCCGTCGGCATCTCGGCATCCATCCGTTGCACCAATTCGTCGATCCCTTGGCCCGTAAGAGCAGACACAAGCACGGGAGCGCCGCAGGCGCCAATACTTCTCTTAGCGCTGTTCGCGACGGCATGTCGGTCTTCAGGGGAAAGGCGGTCCATTTTATTCAAGACGCGCAAGCGGAGGCGGTTGTCAACGCCAAGCTCTCGCAAAATCTTGTCCACTTCCTCGTCAAGCTCGTCGTGGTGCGGATTGGAGACGTCGCTAACGTGCAGTATCAGGGCCGCTTCCTGCACTTCTTCGAGGGTCGCGCGGAAGGCCGTCAGCAACCCTTTTGGCAGATCGCGGATGAATCCCACGGTGTCAGAAACCAGGACGCGCCGATTCGAGGGAAGCCGCAACGCGCGAATCGTGGGATCGAGTGTCGCGAACATCTTCGAAGAGACCAACACTTCCGCGCGGCTTAGCGCATTGAACAACGTGGACTTGCCTGCGTTGGTGTAGCCTACCAGCGCGATGGTGCCAAGAGGAACGGCATTGCGCGCCTCCCGCCGCAGCGCCCGCTGTTTGCGGACTTCATCGATGCTGAGCTCGATCTTGCGGACGCGGTCGCGAATGCGGCGGCGGTCGGTTTCCAGTTTCTTTTCTCCGGGGCCGCGCACGCCGATGCGTCCCGTTCCACCGCCCGCTCCGCCCGCGCCACCGCTACCGCTCTTGCCGCCGAGCCGCGACATCGCGGTTCCTTTCCCGGTCAGCCGCGGCAGCATGTAATTCAATTGCGCCAGCTCGACTTGCAATTGGCCCTCGCGGCTTCGTGCATGGCGCGCGAAAATATCGAGAATCAGCTGCGTTCGGTCGATCACCCGGCGTTCAGTCGCTTGTTCTATGTTGCGCTGCTGCATAGGAGAGAGGTTGCTGTCGAAGATGATGAGCGACGCTTTGTGCGCCGTGGCTTCGGCGCGGATTTCATCCAGCTTGCCGCGCCCCACCAGCGTTGCGGGGTCAGCGGTGTCTCGCACCTGGAAAACAGTTCCAGCGATTTCCGCTCCCGCGCTGCGCGCCAGTTCAATCAGCTCGAGAAGTGATTCCCGGCCCTGCTCACCCGCGGGCATGCCGGGGAAGCGAGGCGCGCGCTTCCACCCAACACCTACGAGTAAGGCGCGTTCTGCGTTCGAGACTTGGTGTTGCGTTTTGGTCACTGAGATCGGCCGGGAGTCATCGTGCGGACCTGCGTGAGTCTGGCGGATTCACCCCTGAAAGGAATTATACGCTTCTCTCCGTTTCCCAGCGACTCGTCTCTACCCCTGCGGCGCATCCTTGGATCGTACGGCAGTTTGCGGAGCGGGCGAACCCGTGTGAAGATAGCTGCATGCGCAAACTGAACACGAATGTAGTGATAGTCACCGTAGTAGGTCTAATGGCCATCGGAATAATGCTGCCTGGAAGTGCCTTGGGGCAGCAGACTCCGGCAGCTAGTCCCCAACAAGCCCCGGCAACGAAACTTGCGCCGCCAGCCGCCGGTGCTGCGCAAAAGGTTCCCGCGTCTAAAACTGCGCAAGCGACCAAGCCAAAGACTCAGGCCCCGCTGGTGCTCAAGACTCAGAAAGAGAAAGCCAGCTATGCATTGGGGATGAACGTGGGGAAAGGTCTAGGAGCGAGCCTGCGTCAGCAAACTGTTGAAGTGGACCAGTCAATTCTCCTGAGGGGGATGAAGGACGCACTCGCGGGCGGCAAAACGCTCTTGACGGAAGACGAAATGAAAACAGCGCTCACGCAGCTTCAGACCGATATGCTCGCTAAAGCCGCTGAGGCAAATAAGAAAGCTGGAGAGGAATTTCTGGCCGCGAACAAGACAAAGGAGGGCGTGGTCACCCTTCCCAGCGGACTGCAATACAAGATTCTGACCGCAGGCACCGGACCGAAGCCTGCAGCGACCGACACTGTTTCTTGCAACTACCGGGGCACACTGCTTGACGGCAAGGAATTCGATAGCTCGTACAAGCGCGGGCAGCCGTTGTCAATTCAGGTGAATGGAGTCATCAAGGGCTGGACAGAAGCTCTCCAGCTCATGCCCGTGGGATCGAAGTGGCAGCTCTTTATTCCTACCGATCTGGCGTATGGCGATCGCGGCGCGGACCCGCGCTCCGGCATCAGCCCCGGCGCGACGCTCATTTTTGAGGTGGAGCTGCTCTCCATCCAAGCCAAGGACAAAACAGCGCCAACGCCTACCCCTCCGCCGGCGTCTACGCCTAAGCCTCCGTCAAAATAGCTCCGCGCAAAAAGTTGATTTGTGGCAAGGCTCGATCAGCCGGCTTACCCCAAATGTTTCTGTTGCTCCAGGCCCTCTGCTTGAAGCCATTCGAAAATGGCGGTTTCTACCTCGGCATCATCGCCAAACCCAGAAAACCAGCGTACGCCAGGTTCTTTGCGAAACCAGGTGAGCTGGCGTTTAGCGTACCGCCGTGTGGCCTGCTGAATCGCTTCCCGCGCTTGTTGCAGAGCGATTCCGTCCCGCAGCGCGGCGCGCAATTCGCGGTAGCCGATGAAATCGAATGGCTTTGCATCCTCGCTCAAGCCGCTGTCAAGCAGCGCTTGCACTTCGCGCATCCATCCGTGCTCCAACATGGCGTCTGTTCTGGCGTGAATACGTTCGTTGAGCTTTTCACGCGGCGGCATCAATCCAACTTTTAGAACGCGCCATCCTTCCAGCGGAACTCGGCCGGTTCGATGCACCTCGGAGATAGGTTTGCGCGTCAGTAAGCAAATCTCGACGGCTCGGATGAGCTTCTGTTCGTCGGCGGGCGCGATTTTCTGGGCCGCTTCCGGATCGAGCCGCTTCAGGACACGATGCAGATGGCCGGGCGTATGCTCTTCGACGCTCGCGCGGAGCCGTTCGCGCAGTTCTTCCGAACGCAGTGGAACATCCGCAAGGCCCTCGAGCAGCGCGCGCAAATACAATCCCGTGCCCACGGTAAATACCGGCAACCGTCTGCGCTGCCGCAGGTGTCCTAGATTGCGCAAAGCGAGCTGGCGGTAGCCTCCTGCTGTTGCTTCGTCCTTCGGTCCAAGAACGTCAATCAGATGATGAGGAATGCCGCGGCGCTCGGCGAGTGTGGGCTTTGCGGTGCCAATATCAAAGCCGCAATAAAGCTGTGTCGAATCGCAGCTGACCACTTCGCCGCCGAAGCGTTCCGCAAGCTTCACGCCGAGCGCCGACTTCCCCGATGCCGTCGGACCAATGATGGCAACGAGCGGTAAGAGCGTTTTATTTTCGCTCATCGAAACAGGAGATGCCGCGCGCGAACGAAGAGAAAAATGAGCACAAATAGCGCGAGGAGCAGACTGCCAAGAACCTGTTGGCGCGGAACTTTCACCTTGGCTGGTTATAATCCTCGGGCAAAATGTTGTAGTAATACCTGTAACGCAGTTCGATGTACGGGCCCTTGAACTGCCCCGGCAAGGGCTCGAAGGGATTCGACGCCCGCACGGAAGAGTACGCAGCGCGGTCCAGGGGCTCTTTGCCTGAGTTGGCCTGAATTTCCGGCTCATTGGATGGCACAGTACCATCGCGCATGATTCTGAACGTGAGCACGACTATGCCTTTCTCTCCAAGCTCGACGGATGCTGGCATGACGGCGAACCAATTGCGTTTCACCGTAACATAAACGCGCTGGAGGTAGCTCTGGAAGTCCACCCCTTGAGGATCCGTGAGCATCTCCATGCCGCCGTACGCTGCTCCGCCGCCGCCTCCTCCGCCACGCCCACTTCCTCCGCCGGGAAGTTGGCCGCCGCCACCGATCGGGCGGGGACCGGACATGCGACCGGCTCGCAAGGAATCTTGAATGCTTTGGCTTGGTGACGTTTGTCGCGGCAAGACCAGGTTGGGATGAGGCTGCGGAGCCTCCGGTGCTTCAAGCTTCGGCGCGGTCTTCGCCACGGGCGCATCGGGTTGCGTCTGCGGAGCAAGTTGTGGAACGTTCTGCTTGGGCACCGGTGCGTTTGGCAACTCTTTCACAGGACGCTCCGGTTGAGGCGTTGGAACGATGGGCGGTGCGACTTCCCGCAACACGCGCGGGCTGACGTGAACTTTTGGAGCAGGTTGAGCGGGAGGAGCCGATGGCTTTAGCGTTTCCAGCCTCCATGGCGGAAGCAACGGCGTCAATTGCCTTTGCGCAAGTTCTATTTCGGCTTGCGTCGGCACATGGGGGGGAAAGAGTTTCGATTGGAACAATAACGCAAGGAACAGCAGAATGTGAAACGCGATGGAAGACAAACGCGTTGTGAGTTGCCATTTGGCTTTGTCTTCTGCCTGCTCGGGAACGATCAGTTGCACTTCCCCGGTGCTGAAAATGTCGGGGTCGACCAGGTCTTCCGGAACGCGCAGCGGGTGCTCGCTCATTTCTAGCGGTGCTGAGCCGGCCGGCAAGACGATACGTTCGTCCATGTCCGTCGGTTGCAAGGGTGCGGAATGGTCTTCCTCGACGCTGTAGGCTTGGCGATTCACATCGCGAGGCACAACTACGCGCGCTGCGATGGATTCCAACGGCAGATTCGTGGGGATGGTGGAGTTCCCGTTTAACTGCACGATGGGCAGCATGGCCGGCACCAGCGTGCGCTCGTCCATGGTAGTGGGACGGCGGCGCTGCGTTGGCGCATCCACCGCCGCGGGAGGACGGGCATCGATCGGTACCAGAATCCGTGAAATCATCTTGTTTTGTCTTGAGTAGCGAATGAGCCTATTTGGACGCGCGCGGCGTGCTCTTGGATGCTTGCCATCACGCGGCTGGCCAATTCGAGTGCCGCGCGTCCCGCAGCTCCGTTGGTGCGCGGTTCCTTGCGGGAGCGCGCGGCATCGATGAATGCTTGGAGTTCCGCGTGCAATGGCTCGACTGCGGGCGCCTTCAGCTTCTCAAATCCAAACTCTGGTTGCGGACCGGGCGTCTTCACGCCGATGCGCAGGGCGTCCCGCCGTGCATAGTCCAACGAAATATATTCGTGCTGCTGGAAGAAACGCATCTTGCGCACGCGTTCGGTGGAAACGCGGCTGGCGGTGATGTTGGCTACCGCGCCCCCTGCAAATTCCAGGCGCGCATGGGCGATATCCACTTTTTCCGTCAGGACCGGAATTCCGACAGCTTTCACTTCCACCACCGGTTCATTGACCATCGCCAGCAAAATGTCCAGATCGTGAATCATCAAATCGTAGATCACGTCTACATCGAGGCTGCGCGGCGTAAAGACGCCCAATCGGTGCACTTCGAAAAACAGCGGCCGGTTCAGGATCGGCTCAGCCGCAATCACGGCGGGATTGAAACGCTCGACGTGGCCCACCTGCAGAATCCGCCCGCTCTTTTTGGCGGCATGAAGCAGCGCATCGGCCCCGGTAAGATCCACAGCCATGGGCTTCTCGACGAGAACGTCGAGCCCCATTTCCAGAAGCCGGCAACCCACCGCCGCGTGGGCGACCGTTGGAACGGCCACGCTCGCGGCATCCGCGCGTCCGCGCAATTCCTCTAGCCTCGTTAAGACTAGAGTCTGGAACTCCGCGGCGACAGCCGCGGCACGCTCTTGATTTTCGTCGAAGACTCCAACGAGTTCCACGCCTTCGAGTTCCCTGTACACTCGCGCGTGGTTGCGCCCGAATTCGCCGGCGCCGACGACAGCGACGCGAATCTTTTTCGACTCTCCCGCCGCCCCGCTCATTCTTTGTTTATTCCCTTCGAGGAGTCATTTGGTTCCGGCGCAGGGACCGGAGGGAATGCCTGAATCGCGATTCCTGCTCCATCCGCCAATTCGATCAATTTTGCCCGGTCAAAAAGAAGCGTCCGCCCGGCGTCCATCGCGAGAGCAGTCGCGCCCGCACCCCTCATTTGTTCGATGGTGGGCAAACCAATTACGGGTACGTCAAAGCGCATATCCTGTCCCGGCTTGCTAACTTTGACGACCACTAGCGGCTTGCCGCTCGCGATTCGAGCTGCGCGCGCGATGGTTTCGTCGGTACCTTCCATGGCCTCAACCGCTACGCAGGCGCGATCCGCGATCACCACGGTTTGTCCGATGTCCATGGTCGCGATTTGCCGGGCCACGCTGAGCCCATAAGTGATATCCTCCGCTTCATGTTCATTCGGCGCGCGGCGCGTGAGCACGCCGGGATCAGGCACCAGCGGCTTCAGGAACAACGTCGAATCCACCAGGCGAATCCCCTCGTCTTCCAGCACGCGCGCGATTGCACCGATCAATGAATCCGTATTTTTCCGTGGCAGCGAAAACAGCAGCTTCGCCAGTTTCCAGTCTGGCCGTATGGCACTGAAAATCTTGTTGTGCTTCACTTGTCCGGCCATGACTGCCTGCTTCACGCCTTCCTGATGCATCAAGTCGATGGTCTTGCTCAACTCGCCGAGGCTCACCCAGTGCAGCCGGGTGGCAATTTTTTCCAACTCGGGCGACGCTTCTTCCTTCAGCGCGATGACTGCCATGTCGATTCCCTGGCTGCGCGCGCCTTCCAGCACCAGGAACGGGAAGCGCCCGTTCCCGGCGATGAGTCCCCAGCCTGTCGTGTTGGTATTCGCTTCCGGCATGAAATGAGCAGTCAGGAGCTACTTCACGATGCCGCGCTCGGCGCTCTCAATGAATTTGATCAATTCCTGCACGTCCGCGGAATCGCCCAGGGATTTCCGCATTTCCGCAACGGCTTGCGAGGTATTCAACTTCGCGCGTAAGAGCAAACGATACGCACGCTTCAACGCCTGCAGCCGTTCCGGCGAAAACCCCTTGCGCTCCAGGCCAATCGCATTGATACCGAAGCTCTTCGTTTCACGCTCGGTGACGATTTTGGAAAACGGCGGCACATCCTGGGTGATCACAGTAGATGCCCCGATGTATGCGTACCGGCCGATCCGGCAAAACTGGTGCACTGGACAAAACGCTCCAATCGTCACGAAATCTTCCACCGTGACGTGCCCCGCGAGGGTTGCGCCGTTCACAAACAGCGTGTTGCTGCCGACCACGCAATCATGCCCGACGTGCGAATACGCCAGAAAAAAATTCCCGTCGCCCAGTGACGTTTTGCCGCCGCCCTTTTGCGTCCCGCGGCTCACGGTGACGTACTCGCGGAAAATGTTGCCGTCACCTGCCACCAACTCGGTGCGCTCGCCGCGAAAGGTGTAATCCTGCGGGTCGCCGCCAATCGCGCTGAACGAATAAAACACATTGTTCCTGCCAAACTTAGTAGGTCCTCCCACAGTCGCGTGCGCGTGCACCACGCAGCCGTCCCCTAATTCCACATCCTCTCCAACGACAGCGTATGCGCCGATCTTTACCCCATCGCCAAGCTTTGCGCTCGCCGCCACAACGGCTTGCGGATGAATCTCGCGCATCGTCATTTCGCGGGTTCTTGGGCCTTCGTCATCACGTCGCGGTCCACCATCTTGCACATCAGCGTCGCTTCGGCGGCAAGTTTGCCATCCACCGTGGCTCTGCCTTCCAGCTTGCAGAAATCCCCGCGCCAGGAAAGCACATTCATCTCTATCTTCAATTGGTCGCCGGGCACCACCGGCTTGCGAAATCGCGCGCCGTCGACGGCCACGAAGTAGAGCAGCTTGTTTTCGCGATCGGGAACTTCCGTGAGCAGCAAGAGTCCGCCGGTTTGCGCCATGGACTCGATAATCAGAACGCCAGGCATGACCGGCGCTCCCGGAAAGTGTCCTTGAAAGTGGGATTCGTTGATGGTGACGTTCTTTACGCCCACGATGCGCTTCAGCCGCTCCATCTCGAGGATGCCGTCCACCATCAAAAAGGGATAGCGGTGCGGCAGAATCTTCTGTATCGCAACCACGTCCAGTATCATTCGCGCTCTCCGTCTCGCCGTGCACCCTTCCAGCGGCGGCTGGGCCTTCCCCGGCAAACTTCTAATTATATGCGAACGCCTACCCAGTGCGATACGCGGTCTTGTGGAGTGGCCGCCTGGTCTGGCCATGGGCGTGAAGGATCGGCCTGCGAGTTTCTTCCCTGGCCGCAAGGAATCTTGCCGGTTTGCTCTGATGGCGCGGCATTGATAGCATCTTCCCGCCATGCCTGACGTCAACCTTTCCAAGCAGTTGTTAGAGCTTCTGAAGCCGCAGCTTCCGCAGATGCTCGCGACGCTGCGCCAGTTCGTAACGGCGGAATCACCCAGCCTGGAGAAGGCCGCCGCTGATCGATGCTGTGGAATCATCGCTGCGGAATGGAACAAACACGGCGCTCGTGTGGAGCGGATTGCGCAGAAGCATCGCGGCGATCTCCTGCGCATCACTTACAAGCCGAACAAACCTCGGCTTTCGAGTCAGCTTCTGGTTCTGGGCCATTACGATACGGTCTACTCCACCGGAACGCTCGCCAAAATGCCTTTCCGCATAAAAGGCGGTAAAGCGTACGGCCCGGGAACTTTTGATATGAAGGCTGGCATCGTTCAGGCACTTTTCGCGCTGCAAGCGCTTCAACAAACAAAGATACCGCTTGGCAGACGCATCGTCTTCCTGTGGACCTCCGACGAGGAAATTGGCAGTGAAGCTTCTCGCAAACTCTTCGAAAAGGAAGCGCACCACAGCGACGCCGTCTTCGTGCTGGAGCCTTCCTTCGGTCCGCGTGGATTGCTGAAGACGGCACGCAAGGGAGTCGGTCAAGCCGAGTTAATCGTGCACGGCCGCGCGTCGCACGCAGGTCTCGCACCACAGGAAGGCATCAACGCCATTCACGAACTGGCGCGGCAACTGGGGCGCATCGAAAAATGGAATGATCTTCGCCGCGGCCTCACCATCAACGCCGGCACCATTGAAGGCGGCACGCGCACCAACGTCATTCCGGAACGCGCAGGCGCTGTTCTCGATCTGCGCGCGCTGCGCGTTTCCGATATGCGCGACCTGGAAGTTCGCTTGCACGATCTGCGTGCCATTCAAACCGGCGCCCGGCTCGAAATCACCGGCGGCTTCGACCGTCCTCCGCTGGAACATAAAATGAGTGAATCGCTCTTTGCTCGCGCCCAATTGCTCGCAAAGGAAATGAATCTTTCCCTAGGTGAGTGCACCGTTGGTGGTGGCTCGGACGGAAATTTTACCGCGGCGCTCGGCATCCCCACTCTCGATGGCCTCGGCGCCGTCGGCGATGGCGCTCATTCCTCGCGCGAGCACGTCCTCATAAACACCATGCCCACCCGGGCCGCGCTGCTGGCCGCCCTGCTGGCCGCGAACTAGGTTTTCGAAATCGCCGACAATAAATAGGTGTGTTGGACGGAGCAGAAGTAAGCGCCCTTAAAAAGTGGATCACCGCCCGTAGGTCTTGCGCAGGTATTCCGCCGTGGATTGCATCAGATCGTTGTAATCGCTGTGCAGCACTTCCTTTAGCGCCACCTCGGCTGCCATTCCCGCCCCGATGCGATCCAGAATGCGTTCGATGTCGCTCATCCCGCCGGCCTGCGCGATGTATTCGATGTTCGCGAGCGACCAGGCATAGGAATAACGGGCATTATCCCCGCCCATGTTCAACCACGAGCCCTCGAGGCGGCTGAGCGAAAACGCGTGACCAGCGTTGTAGATCTGCAAAAGAGCCGCTGCATTCTCTCCGCTGCGCTGGCCCTCCATCCATTGCGCAAGGCCTTCCTGAATCCACGTCGGCGCGTGGATCGCGCAGCTTGCTGACAGCCCCATGCAGGCGCTGCGCGTCTTCTGCGCAATAAAACTGTGCGTCAGTTCATGTTTGAGGATGCGCGACAATTCTCCATCCACGCCCGCCAGCCCTTGCACCGGCACGCGAATGCGTCCGTCGTTGAGCTTGGGTGTAGAGAATCACACCGATCGATTCCGGTGGAGTAAAGTTCAGCTCGGATTCGATCTCCGAATAATGCCTCTCCAGAGTTCGCAACACATCCCGCGCCAGCGCCGGCGCGGCGGCGCCGCTGTAGCGCAGCTTGAAGTGGCTGCTTTCGTTTTCCTTGTAAGTTTCTTCTTCCTTTTTGTCGGCCAGTGCTTTTTCGAGCGCTTCCTGGACTTCTTTGTCCGGCCGCAGCGCTTCCGATTTCCTCCATTCGGCGACGGCCTGGTCCAATTTGTTCAAACCGTAGTAGGCCCAGCCCTCAAGCTTGGGTACATCCGCATTGTCCGGGGCAAAACGCCGCGCACGCTCCAGATATTCCAGGGATTCCTTAAACTCGCTCCGTCTGAGGAGCAGGTACCCTACATTCATGAGCAACACTGGCTCTTCCGGCGCATACGTCAGTGCCGTTCGTGCGTCGATAAGCGCGTGCCCTATGTCGCCGTGAGCCAATTCAAAATTTGCCGCGGCATGATGCCCCAGTGCCGCGCTTAGATTCGCCTGCCGCCCGCCCAAGCGCGCCGCGCTTTCCAATTTCGCAATGTATTCCCGGTCAATCGAACCGTCGTGGACCGCACCGTGTTCGACCTCGGTGAATGTTCCGCCCGATTCCATCGTTGGCGGAGTGATTGTCAAGTTGGCGGCATCGGCACCCGGCGCACTGCCCATCAACACCGCGCCACTCCTCTCAATGTGATCGACGATGGATTTCGGCAAGCTCAGTTCGCCCGCGGAGGTTAGATATTTTACCTTGTCGCCTTCTTCAACTGCACTCAGAGCGATGATGCGCTTGCCGTTCTTGAGGACAATCGTATCCGCCGCTGCCCGGCCGCCCGCGCAAAGGACAGAGCGATGATGCGCTTGCCGTTCTTGAGGACAATCGTATCCGCCGCTGCCCGGCCGCCCGCGCAAAGGAGGGCAGCGCCCAGCAAAATAGCGCGCAATTGGCGAGCCGTAATCATGTGCGGTATATCCCCATTTTAGTCCGCCATCACGAGTCTGCCCGCTCCTCCTTGTTCCTTCATGCCGAAAGTGTCTACACTTCTTCCATGAGGATGGGGGCAGTCTTCTTTGTGTTATGGTGTCTCCTGGCGCCGGCAGTCTTTCCAGCCACGGAAAGATCTCCGCATGAATTGTACGATGCCATCAAGGCGCTGCGCGTCAACCCCACTAATACTTATCGCATCGCGCCCGCCAATCGCATTGAGCTGCGGCGCGGCGACGCCGTCATTTCCTTTGAAGAAGGGACGCTCGGCTTTTTTTCCCCGCTCGACGGGCAGATTACCGGCGCTGTCTTTTCCGGACGCGGTCACGTCCTGGCGGCGCCCCGCGAACCCGTCGAAAAGCAGCAGATGGGACGTTTTCTTGGCGCCCCCGTCCTCGACCAGGAATTCATCAACGGTTATCTTCGCTTCACAGACAGTACGGCCGACGAACTCCTTCGCCAATTCCGCGCCGCCAATCTTGCAGCTCAAACAGACTCTTCCCTTGCGGCGCAGTGGGATTCCACTTTGACTGGAATCAATCCTGTTTACACGCTTCGCATTCTGTTTGATAAGTTGTCGCCCCATCCCAGGCCGTGTTTTTATGCCGGGCTTGAAGGCGCGGCCACCGGTTCGTTCGATGTAGTTCTTGACAGTCAACGCGATGAGCCATTCCTCCTCGGACAAGTTCATAAAGGTAGCGGCGGAACCTTTTATGATGTCTGGACCTCGCATCGCCTGCCGGACTCTTCTCTTATTCCCGTGGCCTTTCGCGCCATTCACTATTCCCTCGAGACGACCATTTCCTCCAACAACTCACTGGAAGCCAGCGCCAGCGTGAGTTTGCGCGCAGTCACTGGAACAGAACGCATGCTCGCTTTTCAGCTTTCCCGGGCTTTGACCGTCGACAGCGTCACCGGCGAGCATGGGGACTCCCTCGATTTTTTTCAAAATGAGGGCATGAGCCTCCCGGAACGCAGCGCCCGGGGCAACGACTACCTGTATGCAGTTCTTCCGCATGCTCCCGGGCAGGGCCAGGAGTTCACTCTTCATTTTCACTACCGGGGCAGCATCATTCAAGACGCTGGAAACGGCGTGTTGTTTGTCGGCGCCAGAGAGAGCTGGTACCCGCACCTGGGGGACTGCTCGGAATTTTCTTCCTATGATTTTCTCTTGCGCTGGCCGCGCAAGCTCCGCTTGATCGCTACTGGTTCCAAACTGGAAGAGCACGAGGAAGGAGAATTTCGCGTCGGGCACTGGAAGGCGGAGAAACCCATTTCTGTCGCGGGCTTCAATCTGGGAGAGTACGCCTCTACTTCGGTGGTTTCCGGCGCTCATTCCATCGATGTTTACGCCAATCGTGAACTCGAGGAAGATCTGCGCCGGCGGCTTTCCGCGCCAGACCTAAATGACCTATCTTTCCCTTCCGCGCGGTTTGGCTCTGGTACGACGGGGCACCCGGTTGCGCCACCGCCTCCTCCCCCTCCCAGCCCGGCCGATGCCCTCAAGCAACTTGGCAAAGAGATCGATTCCTCGATCCGTTTCTACGAGACATTCAGCGGTCCCTTTCCATTTCACAACCTGAGCGTCTCGCAGATTCCCGGAACCTTCGGGCAGGGCTGGCCTAGCCTGCTCTATGTCTCCACCTATTCCTTTCTGCGCCCCGAAGCCCAGCAGCGTGCCGGGCTGAGCACCGCCGGCCAAGAGCACTTTACGGAGCTGGTTCCTTATCACGAAGTCGCGCACCAATGGTGGGGCAACGTCGTGGCCTGGTCGAGCTACCGCGACCAGTGGATTGACGAAGCCATCGCAAATTATCTCACCCTGCTCTTCGCCGACACCAAGAAGAATCCGGACCACACCCTCCGCGTATGGTTGGGACGCTATCGTCACCAACTGGCTGAAAAATTGCCAGGCGCTAGCGAAGCAGCAGGGGATATCGGCGCCCTGGCCTTGGGCACTCGTCTCAATTCCTCGAAGTCTCCTTCTGCTTACGAAGAGATCGTCTACAGTAAGGGTTCCTGGGTCATTCACATGTTGCGGGAAATGCTGCGCCAGCCTGGCACTAGGAATCCCGACGCGCGGTTCATCACCCTGCTGCAGACTGTGGTGACCAAATACGCCTACCGCGCCCTCTCCACGGATGATTTGCGGCGCGAAGTAGAAGCCGTAATGACCCCGGGCATGGACCTCGAAGGCGGGCGCTCCATGGAATGGTTCTTCGAAGAGTGGGTGCGCGGTACGGGGATTCCGCACTACCGCGTTGAGTTTACGGCTCACCACACGGAAGCCGGCTATCAAATTCGCGGGACTTTTTCAGACCGGTGTGCCGCGCTCCTTCATCGCCAGAGTTCCACTCTATTCCAGTGGGGCCGGACACGGCACGCTACTCGGCACGGTCGTGGCGGCCGGGCCGGAAACGTCGTTTCACTTCGACACTCCGAATCTCCCTCGCAAAATTGTCGTTGATCCGCAGATGACGCTGCTCTGTACTTCGGAATAATGGAACCGGACTGTTAACGGTGCTGGCTGCTGAGACGATCGATCAGCAACTGTTGTTCGAGGAGCGGGCTATCCAGGTTCAGCTCCGCTTTTCCTTCTTCGCTGAAGATGTAAGCGAACCCCAGAGGGTCACCAGGGATTCCAGGGGACATTCCGGCCCAGACCAGTTCGTTCATACGCGTAGGGCGTTTCCCGTATCGTTTCGCGTATTCATCGGCCAGCGCATCGAGCAGCCTGCAATCTTCCCGTACTTTGAGTAACTGCAGATGGAGCTTGGCATTCTTCTTGATCGTCGGATCAGACGTTGAATCGTAAATGTCTTGCCACAAAAACGCCGAAGTCGCGAAGGACTCACCTTCCGCTGCAATCCTGGCGGCCATGACTTTCATCCAAATCTGCGCGTTAGGCCTCTTGCTCCCCTCCAGAAAAGCTTCCGAAGCCTTGTGGTAATCTTTCAGATCGAAATAGTAGACAAATCCGAGGTCCTCATAGAGTCGCCAGTATTCCGGATTCGCCTGGATACCGCGCTGAATCAGCTGTACGGCCAGGTCCGGCCTGCCCGCGCCCGTCGGGGCCTTCTGGCTGAGAAACATCGCGCCAAATCGGTACGAAACCAGCAGATTGGGATCTAGAGTCGTCGTGATATCAAGGAGCGGCCAGAGCAATTCGAGATTCGCCTGGCCCCGAACGTGTTTATTTCCGTAGTATTGCACCGCTCGCGTCCAGTAAATGTCCGCCAGCAGCGGCGCGTATTCCAGGCTCATCACTTTGACGAGCTTCCTCGAGCGCAGCAGCACGTCGTCACTCTCCTGGCTTAGCGACTCGCGCTGCGCGTCGATCTTGTGCTGCAGCCTCCAGATGCCCGCAAATCCAAGCGGCAGGACCAGCACAAGCAACCACGCGATGGGATTCTGCAATTTCATTTTAGATTGCGCCGAGAGAATACCGCGGCCGCCGCCGTCAAAACGATCGTGCAATAGACCACCGTGTAGAGCGTGTTTTGCAGGATGAATGCGCCGGGAATCGCTTTTCCGTGCGCAGCCATGGCCATCACGTTGAAGTTCTCAAAATTCGGCAGCAAATAGGAAAGCCATTTGGTGAAAGCGGCCATCGCCGGGCTCATCACATTGACGGGAAAATTCCGCAGCTCCTGCACGTACAGACCTACGACATACAAGCCCACGGTGAACAGTATCGCCAGCAGCGGCGTCGTGAAGCAGGAAAACATGAGCGCCAGCGCGACAACCAGCGCCAGCTTCAGCAGTATGAAGTACACCGCCACCAGCACGGCCGAGTCAGTGCGCTCCAGCGTGTGCTTCACATAGATCATTACCAGCAGGAGCCCCAGCGCCATCGCCGCTGTGTTCACCGCCAGCGTCAGCACCAGCCCGGCGAATTTTCCCAGAAGGAATTCCCACCGCCGCACTGGCTTCGCCAGCAGCGCGTAGAGTGTGCGCTTGTCCATTTCCTTGGAAACCAGCGCGACTCCGATGAACACCGAAATCAGAAGTCCGATCACTGAAATGGCGCTCAAGCCCAGGGTCACTATGACCGTCTGTTCGATCCCGATCGAAATCTGTCCCACGGCAATGGCCGCTATCATCATCAGCAGCGCGAAAAACACCAGGTTGTACAGCACGCGGTCGCGTACCGCTTCGCGAAACGTGTTTAATGCCACGACCCCCACGCGCCTCATTGCCCACTCACCTCGACGGCCGCTCCCTGCGCGCGGTCGGCCTCCACCAGATTCATGAAGAATTCTTCCAGCGTCGCTTTCACTTGTGAAAGGGAAATGATGCGCGCCCCCGCTCCGCGCAGTTGTTCGATAGACGCGTACAACTCTTCCTCGGCGACTTGCAACCGGTAACAATCGCCCGTACGCGTCGCCTTGGAAAGCAGCGGCGCGTTGCTCGTTCCCGTCAACTCGAAAAGTATCTCCATTCCCTGCGTTTTCATGTCCACTAGCGTGCCCGGCGCGCCGACCCCGCGGAGCCTTCCCCCCACAATCACGCCTACGCGGTCGCACAAGGTCTCCGCGTCGGAAAGAATGTGCGTGGAAAACATCACCGTCTTCCCGTCTCTTTTCAACTCCAGAATAATGTCGCGCACTTCGCGCCTGCCGACCGGATCCAGCCCTGACATCGGCTCATCCAGAATCACCAGTTTCGGATCGTGCAGAATCGCTTGCGCCAGACCCACGCGCTGCAGCATCCCCTTCGAATATTTTCGAAGCTGTATCTTGCGCGCGGTTTCCAGGCCCACCTTCTTCAACATGCGCTCTATGCGTTCCTTGCGGTCGGACGCGGTCAGGTGGTGAAACCTCGCGAAATAGTCAAGCACTTCCGCCCCCGTCAGGTAGTCGTAAAAATAAGGCTGTTCGGGCAGGTAACCGATGTCCCGGTGCCTCTCTACATCGCTGATCGGCTTCCCGAGGATTCGCGCGCTCCCCGCCGTCGGGAAAATTAGCCGCATCAGCAGCTTGATAGTCGTCGACTTGCCGGCGCCGTTTGGCCCGATAAATCCAAACACTTCGCCCGTCTTCACCTGCATATTCAGCCCTTCGAGCGAGGTTCTTTTCTTGAGGTTCAAGAACCCGAAGGGATATTCCTTGGTCAGATTTTCAATTTCAATCGCTGCTTCTGGCATGTCTTCATTGTTAGCAAGTCGAGCCTCACCGTCAATCGCTCAACAGAAGATTGTGCACGGAGAGAAAATACAAAGAAGGAAACAACTAAGATATGGCGGTTGCAAAATCAGGAATCGCCGCGGACTTCCCCAATTTGCACCAGCTCCGCTTGCGGCGTTGCCGGCGGAGTCATCGGCAGCGGGTTCAGGTTTTGCGGGTCGCGCCAGTTATCCAATATCCCCACCTGTTGCACGCAGGAAACCGTGCACCGCGGCGCACAAAACTTCTTGGTCGAATACTCCCGGTCCCGCATCTCCGGCGTGTACTGCGCCAGCGGAATCCCCGGATATCCGCGCTGCTGCGAACACCAGTGCACCAGCCCGTCCTCGCAAATATATAAGTAGCGCGACCCTGAGCGGCACCGCCAATTGTGTTCCCGCCCGCGCGCTACGTTGTGCTGAAACTCATTGAACCGCGAAAACGACCGTTTTCCCAACGCCATGACTTCTTCAAAAATTTCCAGCTCGCGTGGCCCCAGCGGCTTCAACTGCCCGTTGTTGTCGTGAATAATTCCCACCGTACTGGTAAAACCCAGCTCCACGGCCCGGCGCGCTATCTTCAGAGCATCCTCGGGATCCTTCACGCCGCTCCCTAGCACCGAGTTAATATTCACTTGGAAGACCGCGCATTGCGACAGCATCACCAGCCGGCCATCCAGCGTTTTCAAGCTCTTCTTGGAGACTTCGTCCGGCACCACGTTATCAATGCTGATCTGCAGGTGTTCGAGCCCCGCCTCGTTCAACCTCTCGATGCGTTCCTTGTTCAAGTAAAAACCATTGGTGATTAAGCCGGCGATCATTCCCCGCCGCCGCATATGCCGAATCACTTCGTCCAAATCCGGATGCATCAGCGGCTCGCCTCCGCTGATCGTAATGATCGAAGTTCCCATGTCCGCCAGGGTGTCCAGCCGCTTTTTCATCTCCTCCAGCGGCACTGGTTTCGAGAAATCATCAAACTCGTTGCAGTAGGTGCACGCCAGATTGCATTGCCGCATCGGGATGATGTGCACCAGAATGGGATGTTTCGTCGAGACGAGCGCCTTCCCAATCATCTTCAGCTCGCGCGCACGCGTCCGCAGAAACCGCAGCCGCCTCCGCAGCCGCGTTTTCGCACTTGGCCCACCTACTTTTGTTTCTTCAGCCATGAAAAAAGGGGAATCCCCTGTTAAAAATTATACATGACCTTGGACAACCTCGCTTTGCCATTGCCCCACGCACACTACTGCCCTAGGCAAATGACTCGCGGTTTTGTCTCTGGGCGGAGCGAGCGCTCATTTTCACTGTGGTTTAGGGAGCGCCGCCAACGCCTCGCGAAACACCGCCAGATTGTTTTTATCTACCACAGCCGTTCCAGTATCCACCCACGTCGGCAGCGGTGCTGCTGGGGCGCTGCGCCAGTCCTTGAATTCCTTCACCGCGTTGTGGTGCAGGTCGTCCAGGAATTTCAGCCCGTAGTAGCTCATCACGTACGGCTTCTGGGCAATCGTTGACGCAATGGCTCCTTTCTCGATCAACTCCAACGTCTTCGGATCTTTGTCGAACGCCACGATTGGCACCTTGCCCGCCATTTCAAACCGGTTCAGCGCGTCCGAAGCCCCGGGTCCTCCCGTCGCTTCCAGGCAAATAATTCCGTCGATTTTTTCCTTCTTCGTGATCATGTCGGAGATCTGGTCGAAGGCGTTTCGCCAATCCCCCTTGTCATCAATGATCTTCGTCAACTTCATCGCTGGAAAATTCTTCAATGCATCAGCCACACCGGCCAATCGATCGTCCAGATTGGCCTGGCCCGGAATGGTAATCACAACAATGTTTCCCTTCCCGGGTACCAACGCCGCCATCCGTTTCAGGCTCTCTCTACCCGCCTTTAAGTTATCCGTTCCGATATACAGCACCCTCCTGGAATCCGGCACATCCGCATCCACGCAGATCACCGGAATCCCTGCGGATATCGCTTTGTCAATCCTCGCCTTGAACATTTCCGGCCGCGCCGCCGAAAGACAGATCCCCGCGGGATTCTTTTCCAGCAGGTCTTGGAACATCCCGGCCTCTGAGGCGGGGTCATACTTTGCCGGACCGATCATTTCGGCCCTCACGCCTAGTTGTTTAGCCGCGTCCAGGAAGCCTGCTTGCGCTTCCTGCCAGTACGGCAGATCAATGTTGGCTGCAACGAAGACGTAATGTTCGGTTTCCTCGTGATAAGGTTTTGCGCAGGATACAATGACCGCTACCACCAGGAGAATCATTAAAGATGCCAGTGCTCCCGCATGTTTCCTCATCGAAATTCTCCTTTCGCATTCAGTCGGCCCTCGGAGTCTTCCTTATACCGATGCCGCTATGGTTGGTGGGGGATTCTCCTTGCTTGATTCAGGAAGGCCGGCTTGCAACCGGATTCTAGCACCCCCTGACGCCGCCCTAGAATCATTTTGATTCTGGAACGGGCCACTGACCGTTTTCCTGGTTTTCCATCCCACCCCTCTCCGCTAACCTGCACTGTCCAAATCACTTATTATTAATACTTGACAAACAGTACCTAAATGCCATAATAGTCTTCTAAACTAGGCACGGTTCTTCCGTGCTCGCCGGTCATGGGCGCCCGCCAAGCGGTTCTTCTAACTTCTTCAAAATCAGCGCATCCCAAGAGATTACTCTTTTATGAAAAACTCGTTTCTCTAACTCCCTTAGAATCCGCACTCCTACAAGTGTTCATTCTAAAGTGCTCGAAACCCTTTAGAATGCGCAGTTATGAAAAACAGGGGGAGGGGGCCCGGTTATGGTTAACCAGCTATTCCTCCGAAGTAACTCCCGTGCCTCAGCGTGCCAATCTGCGGCACCGGCTCATCCCCAGTCACGAGTCACAAGTCACGAGTCATGAGTCAGTTGCTGGTAGAATCGGGGCAGCAGCCATTCAAGGAGTCCCAAATGCCTGAAGCCACGCCACCCACCATGAGCACTCCGACTCGCACCGAGTCGGACTCCATGGGCAAGATCGAAGTCCCCGCCGACCGCTACTACGGCGCGCAAACCGCCCGCTCGCTCATCCACTTCGCCATCGGCAAGGACACCATGCCGCCCGAGCTGATCCGCGCCTTCGGCATCCTCAAGAAAGCTTGTGCTCTCGTTAACGAGGGTCTCGGCAAGCTTTCGGTGGAAAAAGCTTCGCTGATCACGCTAGCCGCCGACGAAGTCATCGCCGGAAAGCTCGACGAGCACTTCCCTCTTCGCGTCTGGCAAACCGGCAGCGGCACGCAAACCAACATGAACGTCAACGAAGTCATCTCCAATCGCGCCATCGAAATTGCTGGCGGCGAAATGGGCAGCAAGAAACCTGTTCATCCAAATGATGATGTGAACATGTCGCAATCCTCCAACGACACGTTTCCCGCCGCAATGCACATCGCTGCCGCGACGGAAACCGCGCGCCGTCTCCTCCCCGCCGTAAAAATTCTTCGCGACGCTCTCGACGCCAAAGCCAAGGAATTTGCGGATGTCGTAAAAATCGGCCGCACTCATTTGCAGGATGCCACGCCGCTCACCCTCGGCCAGGAGTTCTCCGGCTACGTCAACATGCTCGACCGCGATGGCGGACGCATCGCTGTCGCTCTCGACGGCTTCTACGATCTCGCCATCGGTGGCACCGCCGTCGGCACGGGACTCAACGCGCATCCTGAATTTGCTGTTCGCGCCGCCAAGAAAATCGCCGAGCTCACAGCCCTGCCCTTCCGCTCGCATCCCAATAAATTCGCCGCGCTCGCCGCCCACGACGAAATCGTTTTCGCTTCGGGCGCGTTAAAGACGCTCGCCGCCTCGCTCATGAAAATCGCCAACGACATTCGCTGGCTCGCTTCCGGCCCGCGCTGCGGCCTCGGCGAACTCACGCTTCCCGAAAACGAGCCCGGCTCCTCCATCATGCCGGGGAAGGTGAATCCCACCCAGGCCGAAGCCCTCACCATGGTCTCCGTCCAAGTCATGGGCAATGACGCCGCCATCGGCTTGGCCGGCTCGCAAGGCAATTTCGAGCTCAACGTTTTCAAGCCGGTCATGATCTTCAATTATCTGCACTCCGTAGAACTCCTCGCCGACGCCTGCAACAGTTTCGTCGAACACTGCGTCAACGGCATTGAGGCCAACCGCGAGCAGATTGATCACTACGTCCACAATTCGCTGATGCTCGTCACTGCCCTCGTCCCGAAAATCGGTTACGACCAAGCCGCTCAGATCGCCAAAGCCGCCCATCATTCCCACATCAGCCTCCGCGAAGCCGCCCTCAAACTCGGCTACGTCACCGCCGAAGAATTCGACGCCCTCGTCAAGCCCGAGGACATGACCCACCCATGACCACGGCGCAATGCCGAGAGGGAGCGACGTTGATTGCGAAGCCCGAACAACACGACATCGATCAAGGGGGCAATCGCTTGCTTCGCGACGTGCTGGAGTCCTTTGGCTGGGTAGTTAATGACACCCAGCGAGACTATGGTGTCGACTCAAACGTTCAGGTCTTCGAGAAAAAAGCGGCCACCGGCGCATGGTTTCACGTTCAACTGAAGAGTTCTGCGTCACCCAAGTACTCCGCCGATGGGACATTCATATCACAAGGGCCCTCCGTCGATCACGCCCGCCACTATGCTCTAGAGATGCGTCAACCGATATTTCTAATCCATGCGGACGTGGGCTCCAAAAAAATCTACTGGAGCGCGCCACAATTGGATAAACAACTCTCCGGATCCGTTCGGAACACGGATGCGGAGTCCGTAACAGTAAGAATTCCTACTGCGCAGATCCTGCCCGCGACAGCACCTGAGTTTCTCAAAGCTTTGGGTGATATCCACCTGGCTCTGGCAAATCGTGAAATCACTTCAGCTTCAAATAGTTCTTTCTCTGACTCCCTGAAACACATCCCCGACCAGGATCTGCACTACCAGGCTTTCCAAGAGAAGAACAACCTCCTAAAACTTCGCAAGATTGCCGATTTCTATAAGGCAAGGGAATATGAGCAAGCTCGTGTGCGCGCCGTAGGGGTATCCACCGACCCGGATGCCTCGATCGAGGCGAAAGTCTGGGCTTTGACTCAGTTGGGGCACATCGACTCCGCTATCGTCTTCCGCAGCGGAAAGCCGCAAAGTGAAATGCCGGATGCGCTTCTTTCACGAGCCCGTTCTCTTCGAGAGCTGACAAAGCACGGACCAGCCTACCTGAAGTTCTACGCTCTAATCATGAAGAGCTCGGCAGAACTAGGGGTTCTGGTCCACAAGAACCACGGCCTCTTTTTGGCTGAGCAGCAGCATGCTCAGACGTTTGGCAATCCTATGCTGGCGCTCAGCCTTTTCGCCGAACGATCCGAGGTCACACGAAGGGTGGTCGCTAAATACAATCAGTGTCTACGGCTGGTCCGATACGCGGCCAACTACCGGGATCGATGGATGTTAAGCAGGGCGCTCGTAGGAATCGTCCACGAGATCGGACACTTTGGGGTTACCCTTCGCTCCGAAAACAAGCCCGCAGCAGCGAAGGCGTTTTCCCAGTCTGCGTTCCGGATCTGCAAATTGGCCGCTTGGATCAGCAAAGATGCTGACGACGCAGTGGGTGCTGCCTTTGCATTGCTTGGTGCACTACTAACGACGAACTCCGAGGGCACGGAAGAATATCGATGGGCCCTCGAGACCGCGCAAACACTGCCCGACGACGGAATGCGTGCAGACGTGCTGTTGAAACTGGAACGAGCCAAAAAACGATGGTCTGGTGAGTTGGTCGAAGGCGATTACCATGGGGATATAATTTGGCAGATCATCCAGAACATGGCCGCTGAGCTGGGGGTCGACTTAAGTGAAGAGAATGATCCGTTAGTCCGGGGCCTTCGCATCGCTGCGAAGGACGACACCGCGAAGCGGGTGCTCGCGACCTGCGAGCATATCCTCGACAGTCTGGGAGCTACCGGGCCAATTGCTCGACAGATAACGCGGCTTTTCAACATCTCGACGGCAGGGTCCAAGGTAATCCACTGTACGCTCCACAATTATCACGTCCAAGGGAAGGATCTGGACTCAGCGTACTCTGAATTCAAGAGTCGTCACTGTGACTCGTGTCCCGACCGGAAACCGCGGCCCGAAGGATGGCGCGGCGCCGAGGAAGAGATACAAAAAATCCACTTCCTGCACAACAGTTTTGTTGCAAACCTGGCGGGGACGCCTAACGGATTTAGACGCACGAATGAAGACTAGAAAACATGGAGGCGGAATGACCAGGCGGGTTGTGCTAGCGGGACTGCTGGCGAGTTTTGCATTGGCGAAGCATGCGAATGGGCAGGCAACGTACACGCTGAAGCCGACGCCGAAGACGGTGGCTTGGGGCTACTACGATGCGAAGGCGGCGCCGGTGCTGCGCGTCAAGTCGGGCGACACGGTGGAGATTCAGACGCTGCTCACCAACAGCCCGAAGCGGCTGGAAGAGGCGGGCTTGCCGCCGGAGCAGGTCGAGCAATCGCTGCGCGACATCAGCGACCAGGTGAAGGACAAAGGCCCCGGCGGGCACATTCTCACCGGGCCGATCTACATTGAGGGCGCGGAAATCGGCGACGTGCTCGAAGTAAAAATTCTCGCCATAAAGCTGGCGATTCCTTATGCGTACAACGCCTTTGGCCCCGGTCGCGGCTATTTGCCGGACGATTATCCTTACGCGAAAATAAAAATTATTCCACTGGATGAAAAACGCATGGTGGCGAAATTCGGGCCGGGCATCGAGATTCCGCTGCATCCTTTCTTCGGCAGCATGGGCGACGCGCCGCCCGAAAGCGCGGGCCGCTTCAACAGCGCTCCGCCGTGGATTATGGCGGGTAATCTCGATAACAAGGATCTCGTCGCCGGCACCACGCTCTACATTCCCGTGCACGCGCCCGGCGCGCTCTTTGAAGTGGGCGACGGCCATGCCGGCCAAGGCGACGGCGAAGTAGACATCACCGCTCTCGAAACTTCGCTCATCGGCACGTTTCAATTCATCGTGCGCAAAGACATGCACCTGAAATGGCCGCGCGCCGAAACCCCTACGCACTACATCACCATGGGCCTCAACGATGACCTGAATGCCTGCGCAACGCTCGCCGTCCGCGAGATGATCGATTTCCTGGTGACCGAAAAACATCTCTCCCGCGACGACGCCTACATGCTCTCGAGCGTCGCCGCCGACCTCCACATCACTGAGCTCGTTGACGGCAACAAAGGCGTCCACATGATGCTCCCCAAATCCATTTTCGTCTCGGGAGCCGCCAAGTGAAACCCCGCTCCTTTGTTATCGCGACCTCATTAGTGGCGGCCGCATGCCTTGTAGGGGCGCAGCATGCTGTGCCCCGGCTACCTGGCCTGCAAGCAGGCACGCAAATCCCTGAATGGTGCCGCGCGCTTCCGCGCCCGGAGTACAGAGCGCTCCAGCGCGTTCTTCCGGATGATCCCTGGTTCGAGATATACAAGGTTGCCCCCGGAGTCTTTGCCATTTACGAACCGCATCAGGCGGAAGAAACGATTTCCTATTTGATTGTCGGCAACAAACAGGCAGTGCTCTTTGATACTGGGATGGGCATCAGCGACATTCACAGAGTCACAACGAAATTGACGTCGCGTCCGGTTGTGGTGCTGAATTCGCACACCCACGACGACCACGTGGGGGGCAATTGGCAATTCAACTTTGTTTATGGCATGGACACTGATTTTACGCGGAAGAATGCCAAAGGCTCGCGTGAGGATGCACAAGCGGAAATTGCTCCCGATCAGATCTGCGGCGATCTGCCGAAAGGATTCAATCCAAAAACGTATGCGACAAAACCGTGGAGAATTTCGCACTTCATCCGCGACGGATTCAAGGTCAATCTTGGCGGGCGAACTCTGGAAGTTCTAGCGACACCCGGCCACACGCCTGACGCGATTTCATTGCTCGATCGCGCAAACGGTCTGCTTTTTACGGGCGACACTTACTACCCCGCTCCCATTTGGCTCTTCCGCCCGGAAACTGATTTCGACGCTTACGTCGCTTCGGTGAAGCGTCTGGCCGCGCTCGCCCCGGAATTAAAACTTGCGCTGGGCGCGCACAATATCCCGGTAGCCGAACCTGCCGTACTTCCAAGACTGGCCTTCGCTTTTGAATCCGTGCGCGCCGGGAAAGTGCCGCCGCAAAAAAGCGAAGGCGGGAAAACTTTATACAGCGCCGACGGCATCACATTTCTGCTGAAGACCGGCGCGGTGGAAGCGCATTGAACTTTTTTGAATAATGAGGATGAGCCGCTTTTTCCCAAGGTTTTTTTCTGGCGTTGCCGTGGTATCGCTGTTGCTTGTTCCTGCTTCGCGCGCGAGTCCAGCGCAGCAAAAGCCGAAAAACAAAGAAAAACCCATCAAGAAGCAGGTTTTGAATTTTGACGGCGGAATTCTTTTTGAAACCGAAGGCGGCTTGTCCGACCTGACATGCTTTCAGCTAACGGGCCGCGCCACGGCTGCAGGTTTTTTCGACGATTTCAAACGCATTGATGACGAGAATGGGATGGAATATCGAAGCGGGCAGAAGGTGGTGACCGAGTTTCCCGAGGAACTCCAGGTCTCGTTTATCATGTTCGATATTCCCTGTAAGAGCCAAACGCTGGAGCCCGGCCCGCGCAAGTATCTCACGCAAGAAATGATGAAGACGCTGCGCTTTTCGTTCTACTGGAAGCGCGGCATCGAATTGCGGCATATTGAAAATCTGAAATGGGCACGCGCCACAGCTGAACCCGTCGAACCTTTCAACACGGAGAGCAAGGAGGAATTGCCGAAACGCTTCCGATGGTTTCTGGATTTCTCAGTTCCCAGCACCGGTGTGCCGCTGACGGATCGCCTGGTGCTAATTATCCGCACGCCAGACGGACGCAAGGCGGTGCGGGTCGCCGCGCGGCTGTGATGGAACGAGAAAATGGAATTAGAGAATGGATCGTCGATTTTCGCCGATTCTAATTTCATTTTTCTAATTTCAATTTTCCAGGTTCTGAATTTGTCACCCCATGTGGTTCAGGCTAAGGATGGAAGAAAAGCGGCCGCGTCGCGGACGACGGCCTAGCCCATGGAGCTGACTTTTTCCGGCTCGATTTTGTAGGTCACGCGCACTTCGCCGGGCTTCCGAAAGGGATACACAGGATTACCCAGATATTTTTTGGAAAGTTTGTTGATGTGGTCATCCGCGCCATTTTCGGTGATTTCCACGACGCGGCCGCGGATTTCCAGATAGCGGTAGGGATTTGCGGGATCCTGCAGGGAAATGGAAACGCGGGGATCGCGGCGGATGTTTTTGTCCTTCACGCGGCCCTTCGCTGAATTGAAGCGCACAAATTTGCCGTCGTAATCGACCCACACGGGCGTCACTTGCGGGCTTCCGTCCTTCATCAGGGTACCGAGATTTCCAAACGCCTGCTTTTCGAGCAAATCCGCGTGACTTTCTGGGATCATCTGGCTCATGTTGGCCTCCTTATGAAATCAAGCAAAACTCATCTCCGGAATTTGCTGCCGCGCGATTAATGGTGCGCCGGTCAAAGACTGTACTTCCTCCGCTGACCAACCGCGCGCGACTTCGCGCAGGATTAGTCCTTCCGGCTTCACGTCGATAACGGCAAGATCAGTGACGATGGTATCCACGCAGGCCAGACCGGTCAGAGGATACGTGCATTGCTTCACGATTTTGGGCGCTCCGTCCTTTGTAATGTGCTCCATGCAGACGATTAGCGTTTTGGCGCCCGCCGCGATGTCCATGGCGCCACCGATGCCACCGGAACCTTTCGCGCCGGGAATTTTCCAGTTTGCAAGGTCGCCCTTCTCCGAGACTTGAAAGCCGCCGAGAACGGCGACATCCAGATGCCCGCCGCGCGACATCAGATGCGCGTCCGCCTGATGAAAAAAAGAAGCTCCCGAAATCAGCGTCACGGGAACTTTCATCGCGTCCACTAAATCGAAATCTTCTTCGCCAGGTTTTGCGCGGCGGCCCATTCCCAGAATCCCATTTTCGCTGTGGAAGTAAACAGTAATTTCTTTCGGCAAATAGTCGGCAATGAGATTAGGAATTCCCCAGCCGAGATTCACATAGGCTCCGTCAGGCAATTCGAGGGCGGCGCGCTGGGCGACCTGTTCCCTCGTCAAACGAGGCTTACGCGGCCTGCCCTTTTTTTGGATGCCGTTACCCGGCATGTCCTTTTTCTCAATGCCGCTACCCGGCATGTTCTTTTTCTTAATGCCGTTACCCGGCATAACGGAGTCCTTTCGCTTGCACGATGCGATGAACGAAGATCGCCGACGTCATGACGTGTTCCGGATTAATGGATCCCAGTGGAACGATTTCCTCCACTTCGGCGATGGTCCTCTTCGCGGCCATCGCCATGATGGGATTAAAATTCCTTGCCGCCAGCCGGTAGGTCAGATTTCCTAATTCATCCGCCTGGTGCGCTTTAATCAAGGCATAGTCCGCGTGAATCGGCAGTTCCAGAATGCAGCGCTGACCTTCAAGCAGGCGCTCTTCTTTGCCTTCGGCGACTTCGGTGCCCACACCCACGGTGGTGTAAAAGCCCTGCAGGCCAGCACCAGCGGCACGCATGCGCTCGCACAAAATTCCCTGCGGTACGAGTTCCAGTGTCACTTCTTTTGCGGCAAAGCGCTCCTGAAAATAATTCGCGTGAGGTCCGGGAAAAGAAGCAATCACATGCCGGATCTGATTGTTCTTGAACATCAGCCCGAGTTCGCCTTCGCGCGTTCCACAATTGTTGCTGATAGCGGTGATGTTTTTGGTGCCTTTCCGCGCCAGCGCCTGAATCAGGTTATTCGGGAAGCCCGCGCCTCCAAAGCCTCCGAACATGATTTGTGCGCCATCAGGAATATCGGCCACGGCCGCATCGAGACTGGCGTAGATTTTCCCCTTCATCGCGCAGTCATCGCTCCCGCTTTGAGGTGTGACCGGAGCTGCTCTTCGACGCCGCTGGCGCGGAGCCAGCCTCCCGTTTCCGTTGCTGTCAAGTCATGTTCGAGCAGCGTGCGCAAATCGGCTTTGTCATCAACATCCATCTCCAGACGGGCATTGTGGCGGATCGTGACACGGGCATGGGCGCTTTCCGCTTCGGCAAGATGCTTCGCGAAGCTTCCGCTTCCGAAATGAGAGGGAAATAGCGTCGGCGGAGTCCTCAGTATGGCGTTTGTACCCGTGCCATCGCGCGAGGGAACGATTATCAAAGCAGGTGCCACGGAATCGAGGGAGAAGAGTTCGTCGATGTCGTTCGAATGGATAAGCGGAACATCCAGGGGCAGGCGCAACAATGCGGTGATGCCTCGTTTTTCGCAGATCTTTGAAGCGGCGTCCACAGAATGGCTCTCGGAAATCTGCTCTTCCTCGTACAGCATCTCCCAGCCAGCTTCTTGGGCAAGGCGCATCGCGGGTTTGTAGTTCGTGACCACGAAAACTTTCTCCGCGCGCTTGACGCCTTGCACCGCACGAATCGTGTCCTTCAACATGGCTTCGGCTAGCCCAAAGCGCTCCTCCGGCGTCAGCACACCCATCAACCGTTTCTTGGCGTTGGTCAAATCCTTGATGGGTAAGAGGAGTGCTCGCATGGCAATCGCTCAGTAAGAGCCTTCAGTGTATGGCAGGTGGTTCTCCTCCCGCACCCTCGGAAGATGCGCTGCAGTGGGGCGTGGGTCCAGTTGCGGATCATCGAACGATCGCCGAATTTTGTAGATTGTGGTGCGTTCCGCTGGGACACGCCCAATCGATCGAATCCTGGCGTGAAATTCCTCTGGCGACACATATTCCCCGAACGTTGCGCCAGCGGCCTTGGAAATGCTTTCTTCCATGAGCGTACCGCTGAAATCATTTGCGCCAGCCTGCAAACATGCCAGGGACATTTCGAAGCCGAGCTTTACCCAGGAGACTTGCAAGTTCTTGATAGCGCCGTGGAGCAGCACGCGCGCGAGGGCGTGCACTCTCAGGTGCTCTTCCCGCTTTGCTCCCGGCCGCGCTCCTCCATGGCGATAGAGCCGCGTGTTTTCATGAATGAATCCCAGCGGGACGAATTCCGTAAAACCACCGGTGCGCTTTTGGATCGCGCGCAGGAGGAGCATGTGACGCACCCAGTCCGCGGGTTCTTCCACGTGCCCGTACATCATCGTTGAAGTCGTGGGTATGCCCAGCTCGTGCGCGGCGCTGATGATCTCCACCCATCGCGCGACCGGTAACTTATTGGGACTCAGTTCTTGCCGTACGCGATCATCCAGGATTTCCGCAGCGGTCCCGGGGATGCTGCCGAGTCCCTCGTCTTTCATCATTTGCAGATAATCGCGCAGGGCCATACCAGTTTTCGTCACGCCGTAATCAATTTCCATCGGCGAGAAGGCATGCACGTGCATCCCGGGGATGGCATGCTTGATGGCGCGGAGCAGATCGCGATAGAAAAATCCATCGAGGTCGCGCGGCAATCCGCCCTGAACGCAAACTTCGGTGGCACCGCGTTCCCAAGCCTCGCGTGCGCGGCGGACCACTTCATCGAAAGAGAGCGAGTACGCGTCAGGGGCTGCTGGCCCGCGTCCAAAACCGCAGAAACTACAACCCACGAAACAGACATTGGTGAAATTGATGTTGCGATTTACGACGTAAGTGATTGCATCGCCGACGGTCTCTCGCCGCAAGCGATCCGCGACGGCCACTAGCACTTCGAACGCCGGGCCTTGCGCAGTGGCCAGGACTAGTCCCTGTTCGAACGTCAATTCCGTGGCACAGGTAGCAGCGTGCAGAATTTCATGAAATTCCACCGGGCAAGTCTCCAGGGCTCTTAATGCCTTGCCGTTCATCGTAGGCGTCGCCATTTCCAGAGTATCCTACCAGAGGTGGCAGCTTGAGGGGCTACATCCGCAAGCTTGTTTATTTTTTGCATCGATTTGTGAGGAAATGCTCGCTATTCGCACATTGCTCTTGATGAGAATGAAATGCAACTGCGCTGAGTCATCGGGAATGCAGCGAATGATGCGCTGCTGGCTGCCCCGCAGCGCATCTATTAACATACTCAAGAAGCCATGAAACGCAGAACCCTGGTGATTATCGTCGTTGTAGTGCTTCTCGCCTTGGGCGTCGCGGTGGCCGCTTCATTTCTGCACGATGGTCTAAGTTCGCGGGCAACTCCCGGCAAACTTGAAACCATGGCCGCTCGCAAGATGCGCCGTCTGGCGATGCCAGCGAACGCGCGGCTGGCCCAGAACCCGCTGCTCACCTCTGCCGAAGAACTGCGGGATGCGCGGCTGCATTTCGCGGATCATTGCGCGATTTGCCACGCCAATGACGGAAGTGGGAAAAGCGTGATTGGCAATGGACTCTACCCCAAGCCGCCGGATCTACGTTTGGCGGAAACGCAGAACCTTACGGATGGAGAGCTTTTCTGTGGCGGCGAGCATGGAGGCACGCTGGACAGTTGGAGGCTAATTCATTTTATCCGCCACCTTCCTCATCTCACCGCAGCGGAGCGCATCGAAATGGAGCACTATAATCCCAAAGGCCCGGACGACCGGGCAGAGGAACAAGAGGAAAATGATTTCTTGAATGGGGCAACACCGCAGCGGAAAGCGGAATCACAAGTTCATAAGCAGAAATGAAGAAACAGCTTGCCGGACCTATGTGTGATGGAGAGACTTTTATGAAACTTAGCGCATCTTTGCTGGTTTTATTATTTGTGCTTGCCGCGGGCAATGCGTTCGCTCACGGCGATAAAGTCCACCTCAGCGGAACGGTTGAAAAAATCAGCGCGGAGTCCATGCTGGTGAAGACGCGGGATGGAAAATCCGTGGAAGTCAAACTTGTCGCTTCGACAGTGTACATCTCTCATGTCGCCGGAAAGGCCGCCAAGCCCGCTGACGCCAGCGAGGACAAGCCCGGCAAGTTGTCGGAGATCGCCGTCGGGAACGCCGTGGTCATCCACGCCACGCCCAAGAACAACGCCCTGGAGGCCGACGAAGTCAAATTCTCCACCGCTGCCGCGCCGAAGGCTGCGGTGACTGCTCCCGCGAAGCCAAAACCTTGAAGAGCCTTTGCTTTTAAACTCTTGTTCTAATCGACGAAATGGCAGGAGTGCGTTTTCAGCACTAGCCAGACGGGGCGACCGGCGGTTAATTCCAGTGCACGCACTGCCCCGGGGGTGACGTGCACGACAAACGTGACGCCACAATCCACGCGAGCAATGACTATCGTGCCGCGCTGTTCCAGGGAAACAATGCGACCGGCGATCACATTTCGCGCGCTCAAACCGTGCGGGCGTTCGGTTGCCAGCAAAATGTCGCCTGCGCGAACTGCGACCTGCACGCGGCTTCCGGCTACGGCATAGCCTAGCGGTACTTCAATCTCACAGGCGCTCTGGCCAAGGCGAACGCGCATAACGCCATCGGCCTCGCGGAGGTCGAGTACGGTGGCGCTCAGAAGATTCTCGAACCCTGCCGCCTGCGCCAGCTTTTTGCGGCGTGGGGCGTTCAGTACTTGCATTGGTGCGCCGGAGCTGGCGACGAGTCCGTTGTCGAGCGCGATCACGCGCTCGCCCAGGGCATCCACTTCGTCGCGGCTGTGGGTCACGTACAAAACCGGGATTTCTTTCGCGGTATTCCATGCGCGCAAGTCGTCCACAATCGCGGCTTTCAGTTCCGCGTCCAGGCCCGTCAAGGGCTCATCAAGCAGCAGTACGCGTGGCTCGGTTACCAGCGATCTTGCGAGCGCGATCCGCTGGCGCTCCCCTCCGGAAATTTCGCCTGGTTTCTGTCTGCGGAGTTTCTCTACGCGGAAAGCTTGGAGAATGGCTTCTACGCGGCTTCGCCTTGCTGCCTCGGGCAAACCCTGCAATCCGTAGGCAACGTTTTCTTCCGCGCTGAGGTGAGGGAATAACGCCAGAGTCTGAAAAACGTACGCGATTCTCCGCTTCGGCGCGGGAACGCGGACTCCGGCCGAGGAGTCGAACAGAACATCGTTACCGATGGCGATTCGTCCCTCGTCTGGCTGTGCCAGCCCCGCGAGGCAATCCAGCAGAGTAGATTTTCCGGCTCCGGACGTTCCAAAAAGAATGGTGATGCCGGGAGAGACCTCGACGGAAAGATCAAGAGTGAAGGAAGGGGCGCCCGCGCTGCGCCGCTCTTTGCGGATTCGCGCGCTGAGCATCCTGGAGTCTACTTCGCTGGCCACGGAGTCCACACGCGGCGGTTTACCGCATAGATAAAGGACAAAACAGCGAAAGAAATCACCAGGAGGACTAGCGCCATGCGGTTGGCTTCGCCATATTCCAGGGATTGCACGTGATCGTAAATGTCGATGGAGACGGTTCGCGTGACGCCCGCCAGATTTCCGCCCACCATCAAGACCACGCCGAATTCTCCCAAGGTGTGAGCGAAACTCAGGACTGCTGCTGTCACGACTCCGGGCAGCGACAGCGGCAGGATGACCCGCCAGAATGTTCGCAAACTTCCCGCGCCAAGCACGGCCGAGGCGTCCAGCAATCTTCGATCGACCCCCTCAAAGGAAGCGATCAGCGGCTGGACCGCGAATGGAAAGCTGTACAACACCGATGCAAGGATTAGTCCGCCGAAGGTGAACGCCAGCCCATGGCCGAACAGTGTGATCCAAAGTCTTCCCAGCGGACTGCGCGGCCCCATGGCTACGAGCGCGTAAAACCCGAGAACGGTCGGGGGCAGCACCAGCGGCAGCGCAACCACCGATTCAAGCAGGAATTTGCCGCGCCAACTCGAAAACGCTAGCCAATACGCAACGGGCATCCCGATGACTAATAATATGGCGGCGACGCTGCCGGCCAACTTCATCGACAACCACAATGCTTCCATGCGTTTCTCCGATTGCTGCCTACTCTTCGCTTGCTTCTCTGCTCAGGGTTTCCTTTGCGCTCAGCGACCCAGCGTTATTTCTTTTCTAGGTCACTCGTCCTGTCTGGAATAGCGAAACCATACTTGGTGAGTATGGCTCGACTCGAAGCACTCTTTACAAATTCCAGAAATGCCCGCGCGGCGGCCTTATTTTTGGCGTCTTTCAAGACAATTGCTCCCTGTTCAAGCGTGGGATGCATCTCCGCGGGAATGTCCCATTTTTTGCCACTGCGCATCGCTGGCGAAACGGCAAGGGACATGGCGACAATTCCCGCCTGTGCAGATCCTGACTGCACGAACTGCGCGGCCTGCGAAATATTCTCTCCATATACCAACTTGTGCTTCACCCGTTCGTAGATGCCTGAGGCTTGCAACGCAGCGACGGCCGCGCGCCCGTAAGGCGCGTGCTCCGGATTCGCGATGGCAATCTTCTCGACGCTTGAATCCAACAGAGATTTCCATCCTTCCTTGCTGACATCCACCTTCGCGTCCGCCGGCGTCCAGATCACCAGCCGTCCGATGGCGTATTCGTAAAGCGTCCCCGGCTCCGCGAGCCCAGCCGCTTCCAGCTTTTTCGGATATTCAACGTCCGCGGAAAAAAACAGATCGAAAGGCGCCTCATTCTGGATTTGCGAGAAAAAGTTTCCGCTGGAACCGAAAGTAACATTCACTTTGGTTCCCGTGTGCCTCTCGAACTGCTCCGATAACTCGCCCATTGCAAATTTCAAATCCGCGGCAGCGGCGATGCGGATTTCCCTGCCCTGGGCTCTCATTCCACCCGGGGCAAAGAAAGCAGATATCATGAGCGGGAATGCGTGGAACCACCTGCGCCATACCTTTCCACGAGTCACGAGTCAAACTCTCAAGATCATTACTTCAGTCGATTTGATGAGCGCCGCGGCCCTTTCACCTGGCTTTAACCGCAGCTCCTTCGCAGCGTCGGCGGTAATGATGGAGGTGATGTGTTGCTCGCCGATCGCCAGGGTGACTTGCGCGAGCAGCCCGCTGAATTTAATCGCCACCACACGTCCGATCAATTGGTTGCGACCGCTGATCTTGCGAAAATTTCCACGCCGCGTCTCGATGTCCCCGTAACTCAGCTTTTTAGGAAACAGGCGGTCGATCTCGCTCTCGGGCACGCGATGGTGGCCTCCAGGTGTTTTTACCGACTTGATCTTTCCGTGATAGATCCACTGCTTCAGGGTGGGATAGCTGATGCCTAGAATGTTGGCGGCTTCCCGCGGCGCCAAGAGCTTGTGCACGATCGGTCTCCTGCGAATCAGCAGAATATCTCATATATAATCGCCATATCAATACGTTTTTATATGATTTCTAGAGAAGGCTAGCAGCCAGTTAGCTTTGTGCAAGGAGTGTTCTGATGGCCTGCTAGTTTCGCAGCGGCTTTCCCGTTTTCAGGGTGTGGGCGATGCGCTCCTGGGTTTTCTTTTCGCCACAGAGGGAGACGAAGGCTTCGCGCTCGAGATCGAGAACGTACTGTTCGCTGACCAATTGTGGGGACGTCAGTGGACCGCCGGCAAGGATGTTCGCTAGCTTGCGGCCTACGTGCGCGTCATATTCGGAGGCGTAACCGCCGCGGAGCATCATGTGGATGGCAAGTTTTGCGCCAGCGAGAAATTGTTCGCCGAGCACTTTGATTTGCGTGGTTTGCGCGCCTTCCTGCCAGGATGCCACGAAAGGCTGGTAGCCGCCGCGCACGAGGGCCAGCGCGGCTTCCTTGGCATCGGCGACCAAACGGTCGCGGTTCATGGAGATGCCGTCTTCGCGGCGCAAATAGCCCAGGTCGCGGCCTTCCTCCGCGCTGGTGCCAACTTTGGCCATGGCGATGGTTTCAAAGACAGGCTTCACTGCATGGAAAAGGTCGAGGTCAGATTCCGGGGAGGAGGACAGGCTAAAGCCTGTCCCACTGGCGTGCTCGTTCGCGCGGATCAGCATTTCTTTGGTGCCGCCGCCGCCCGGAATCAGACCCACGCCCGTTTCCACCAAGCCGATGTAGGCTTCCGCCGCGGCTTGAATTCTTGAGGCGTGCAGGCCTACTTCGCAGCCGCCGCCTAGCGCGAGGCCCTGCGGCGCCGCCACTACCGGTTTGGGTGCGTACTTGATCGCCAGGTTGATGTTCTGGAATTGCTTTACCGCCATGTGCAATTCGTCCCACTCCTGTTCCTGAGCTCCCACCAGAACCAGCATCAGGTTTGCGCCGACGGAAAAATTCACCGCCTGGTTGGCGATGACCATGGCTTCAAAATCGGTTTCCAGACGCTTCAAGCCTTTGTGCAGCATGGCGATGAGGTCTGCGCCGATAGCATTCATCTTGGCGTGAAACTCGCAGCACACCACACCGTCTCCGAGGTCGATGAGGCTTGCACCGGAATTACGTTCGACTTCGCGGTCCGCATCTTTGAACGACTTGAGAATGATGACGCCCTTGGGCTCCTCCACTCTTTTCGCTGCGGCGCTGCGAACATCGAAAACCGTCGTCGTGCCTTTCTCCGATTCGTAAAATCCCTTCCGCCCGCTGGCTAAAACTTTTTCGATGACCGGCGGCAGCGTGCGTCCTTCTTTTTGCAGTTGTCCTGCGAAGGCCTTCACGCCGATCGCATCCATGATCTCGAACGGTCCGAGTTCCCAGGCAAAGCCCCAACGTAACGCGCGATCGACGTCCGCAACGTTCTCGGAGATTTCCGGCACACGGCGCGCTGCGTACAAGCACATCTCGGAAAGCGCGCCCCACAAGAACTGCTGCGCTTTGTCGCCTTTCTGTCCCTCGATCAATGGTCCCACCACCGCGCGCAGCCTCTCCTTAGTGTCCTCAATGGATTTGCCCATTTCGAGCGAAGCGAATCTCGCCTTCTGCCGCGGGCGGTACTCCATGGTGTTCACATCGAGGGTCAGAATTTCTTTCTCACCTTCACCCCTGACCTTTTTGTAAAAGCCCTGGCCGGTCTTGTCGCCGAGCCAGCCGCGCTTGGCCATCTCTTCGACGAGTGCCGGAATCTTGTACATCTCCCGCGACTCGTCATTGGGCGCCGTTTCGTAAATATTCTTAACGACGTGGACCAACACATCGAGACCGACGAGATCAGCAGTGCGAAACGTCGCCGACTTCGGCCAGCCCACCGCTGGACCCGTGCAGGCATCCACTTCTTCCACGGTCATGCCAAGCGAACCCATCAGGCGTAGAGCATTCAGCATGGAAAACGTTCCGATGCGATTGGCGATGAAGTTTGGCGTGTCTTTGGCAACCACCACGCCTTTGCCCAGCCGCCGGTCGCAGAATTCGCTCAACGTCTCGACAACTTCCCGTGATGTTTTGGGCCCGGGAATGACTTCGACCAATTTCAAGTAGCGCGGCGGGTTGAAGAAATGCGTCCCTGCCCAGTGCTGTTGGAACTCTTCACTCATACTCTCGGCGATCAAGTGCACCGGCAAGCCGGACGTGTTCGTGGTAACGATGGCTCCGGGCTTGCGGTACTGCGCCACGCGCGCCAGTAATTTTCGTTTGATTTCCAGATTCTCCGCGACGACTTCGATAATCCAATCGGCCTCGGCGCAGCGTGGCAGGTCATCCTCGAAGTTGCCGATAGCAATCTTTTCCGCAAGCGTAGCGATAAAAAAGGCGGCTGGCTTCGATTTCTTCGCCGCATCAAATCCAGCGCGCACGATTTTGTTGCGTTCTCCGGCCGACGCATCCACGGGCAGATTTGGCGGAACCATGTCCAACAAAATGCACGGTAGGCCGGCGTTCGCGAAATGCGCGGCAATCCGCGAGCCCATCGTTCCTGCTCCCAGCACCACAGCTTTTTCGATGCGACGATTCATGGCACGCCTTTTTTACCGGATTTACGGGGGTTCTGATTTGTTCGCACGGACAGGTTACAAAACCGGCATGCGCGGGTCAAACGACAGGCTGATCCGCGCCGATAGGTTAAAATAATCAAATGGCGGAAGAAGGCAAATTCTCCGGCACGCTCGGCTGGTTGCGGACGGCAAAGGACAAGTTTCGCGCTTTCGCGTACGGCGAGCGAAGCGAATCGAAGGAACGTCCGCGCGTCGGATTGGCTCTTGCAGGCGGCTTTGCCCGCGGCATTGCGCACATCGGAGTCCTGCGCGTTTTGCGGGAAGCGGGTATCACCATCGACTGCGTCGCAGGCACAAGCGTGGGCGCGTTGATCGGGGCCGGCTTCTGTGCCGGGGCATCGCTCGATGAAATGGAAAGAATTGGGGCGGAGACGAGTTTTACCGATTTTGGCCGCTGGACACCTTCATGGCGCGGACTGGCAACCAACCTGCGCATGGAAAAATATCTTGCCCGCTTTACTCCGGTGAAGACTTTCGAAGAGTTGCACACGCCTCTGGCCATCGCCACGACGGACATCAACGCGGGTGTCTCCGTGTACTATTCACACGGCCCGCTTGCGCCCGTGGTTCGCGCGTCGTGCGCCTACCCGGGGTTATTCGTGCCCATCCAGCACGACGGACGAACGCTGGTCGATGGATTCCTCACCGCTCCAGTGCCGGTGGAAGGCGCACTGCTCCTTGGCGCTGACATTGTCATCGCCGTGTATCTTGAGGCGGGCAACGTCGAGGAACCTCGCACGTTCACAGACATTCTCAGCCGCTCGTTCAATATTCTCCAGCGCCATACGGATCTGACATGGCGCACGCAGGCGGACGTGATCATTGAACCGGACGTAAAACCCTTTGTGTGGGACGATTTTACGAAAACCCCGGAAATGGTAGCGGTCGGCGAAGCTGCCGCGCTGGCGGCACTGCCGCAGATCCGGGCTGCCATTGGCGGGGAAAAGCGCGACTCCGCCGCATAGCGGAATTTGGTTTCCGCTGACGAAGCTCCGAAAGACTCTCGTCGAAATAACTCAGGAAAAACTATGAACGCGTGACGTGCACCGCCACGGGCTGGCCTTCGCCTTTGCCGCGCTGTGTTAACCAGGCGGCGAGGCCCTCGGCAAAGCGTTCTGGAGTGAGGCGGAAGCTGGCTTCAACCTGGCCATCCGCGACAGGAAGCGTGTCGTCAAAGTCGGCGGAGTTGGTGAAATTGCGCATGCAGAATTGATCGAGCCAATCGAGCGGGCAAACGCGGGTTTCACCGCGGATCACGACATTGACACTGAATTTTTGGGCGTACATGGAGTCGAGGCGAACTTAAGCTCGCTCCCGCATATTAGAATGACGAACGCGAAGTTGCGAGCTAGGAAACGCGCGGGCGCTTAACAGAGTGGGCTAGGCCAACGGCTTCGAGCATCCAGATGAAATACCAGCCGATGTCGGTCTGATACCAGCGAAGACCCAGGCGCGCGGAACCGGCGTGCGTATGATGGTTCTCGTGCCAGTTCTCGCCCCACGCTGTCAATTGGAAGGGTCCAAGCCACCACACGTTCATGCTGGAATCGCTGGGATCACCTTCTTTAACATGCTTGAGATGGGTGAGGCTGTTCACCAGACATTGCATGTGCAGGGAGTAGACCAGGCGGATAGCGCCCATCCAGAAGAAGCCCATCCAGCCAAAACCGAGAATCAGGCCAATGCAGAGCGAGAAAACAATGACGGGTGTTTCGGCCCAGCCCCAGATCTTGTAGATTCCCCCAGTGAGCTCAGGCGCCCAGCGTTTTTTATCGGCGGGCTGCGTTTGATAAAGCCAGCGAAGATGCGCCCACCAGAAGCCGCCCTGCTTGGGACTGGAGATGTCCTCGGGAGTGTCGGTAACGGCATGGTGCAACCGATGATAGGCGACCCAGCTTGCGGGATGACCGGAGCCGTTAAAGACCGCCCAGAAAATCAGGAATTGCTCGACAAAGGGGTTGGTCTTGACCGTCTTGTGCGCCAGCATGCGGTGATAGCAGACCGTGGTGCCGAGACCGCCGAAGGCGATGCTGAGCAAAGTCATGCCCACAACTTTGAGGCTCGGCACCGGGAAGAGGATCAGACCGACGACGGAAAGTGAGTGAATAAGGACGAGATAAGCGAAGACGCCTTCCTTGCCATGAACAGGTTTCCAGAAGGGCCGGTCCCAGGGGCGCTCTTGTTGCGTTACGGTCAATTCCATGTGTTCTCCGGCGATCTGCTTAGTTTACTGGGCGAATGCCTGGTGTGCAGAACGTAATAGGCACTCATAACCATACCATTTTCTGAGGCTGCGCACAGTAAAACTGTACAAAAGTGCACACAAAAAGTGAACAGGCTATCGCGACGGGTTCACCGAAGGTGTGCAACGAACCCGTTTCCCCCAGCACTATCCGTTGAGTCAATCTCGGAAGAGGATCTCCCCACGGCGACAACCTGGTGCCGCCAAAGGAGAGCTCTGACGGGCTGACTGGAGGATAAAATGCATCCGACCAGGCAGGCGAAACGGCAATCCAAGAAACAGGCTCTGCTCCGCCGTTGCGCTTCAGGTGCGGTGATTCTCTTTACCTGTATGGCGATGGTCGCCTGCAAGCCGCCGAATTATCCGACGAAACCCATCGAGTTGAAATACTACGGCGCAGGTCCGTGGGCCGTCACCGTGGCGATTGGCGCGGAGTGCTGCGATTCCTCCGGCAACAAGTTTGATCTTTACTACCCCACTGGCCTGGGGATGGGCGGCTTCCAGCATCCCATTCTCACCTGGGGCAATGGCACCAATTCGCTCTCGGGCAATTACACATTTTTCTTGAAACACATGGCCTCGTGGGGATTCGTGATCATTGCCCCTCAGGACAAGAACGCCGGCCCAGGACAAACCATGTTGGATGGCGTGAACTTCTTGATCGCTGCAAACAGCAACGCCGTCAGCATCTTTTTTCATAAGCTGAACGTGAGCCAGGTGGGGTCGTTCGGACACTCACAGGGGGCAGGCGGCGCGATTAACGCCATGATTAAGTCCGCCGGCAAGATTAAGACAGTAATGCCTATCGAACTGCCGGCGCAGGCATTCTGCTCCATCCCGATCGATTGCCCAAACACTGCGCTTCTAACCACCGGTTCCATCTTTTTGCTGGATGGCTCGCTGGACATTCCGATTTCACCGCCTACGCAGCCGGGTTCGGCCACGGGACTCCAATCCATCGCGGCGTTTTACAGCGCGTTGCCTGCAGGTCCCACCAAATTGAAAGGGACGCTGATCGGCCCAACGCATTGTGATGTTCAGGGCGTGCCCAACTGTACCGCCAGTACCGTGCCCTGTTTCCTGGGTGTCTATGGCTATCTGGGCTACCCCACTGCTTGGATGATGTTTCAACTCCAGGGAGACAGCCTTGCTCACGGTGCGTTCGTCAGCGGCAGCGGAGAGATGTTTTCCGAGACCAAAAATTGGCAACTGGTGGCTAGCAATGTTCCCTAGGAGACACCGAGAACCTGCGTTGCGCATACCACGGATAACCTGATTTGCTGCGAATCGGATTGGAGTTAGTGGACGTCCGCCTCGGCAACCGCTGCGGATTTTGAAAGTGTTTTGACCACTTCGTAGAGGAAGGCTTGGCCTTCGTAAAAAGACTGGACGCGGAGACGTTCGTCGCGGCCGTGGAATCGGATGTCATCGCGGTCGAAGAAAATTCCCTGGACTCCATAGGTAGGAATGCCAGCGATGCGCAGGGCTTTCCCATCGGTTGCGCCCATCACCATGATGGGCACGACCGGCACACCTGGCCAGAGAGCGTCGGTGACGCGGCCAACGGCTTGAATAACGTCCGGCCTTAACTCGGAAGCTGGGCCGGGAGCCGGCTCGCCGAGAATCTTTACATTGACCTGGTCGTCCGCAACAACCTTCTGCAATGTGGACTGTACGTAGTCGATGGAGTCCTCGGGAAGGACGCGGCAGTTTACGGTTGCGGCTGCGAGCTGGGGCAGCGCATTCATCGCGTGCCCGCCTTCCAATAGTGTGGCCACGCAGGTGGTGCGCAGAGTAGCGTTCCAGGCCGGAGTAGCCGCCGCTAGCCGCTGCATCGCTTCCTGGGAACCTTTGGTAGCCTTCGCGAGATCTTCTTTCATAGGACCGGTTTCAATTTTCGCTATTTGCTGGAAGTACGCTGCAGTCACCTCGTTGGTCTTGAGCGGGAATCCGAAGTTGGAAAGCCTTTGCAACGCCGCCGCGAGACGATAGATGGCGTTGTCAGGGACGGGCATGGAACTGTGGCCGCCTTTATTGCGCACTTCGAGCCGAAAATTGGCGACGTATTTTTCGCTGACCTGGACATCGTTGGAGATTTTCTTGCCCTTGGACTCTTCGCCCCAGCCACCTTCGTTGAGAGCAAATTCGGAATCGATAAGATCACGGTGATTCTTGAGAAGCCAAGCGACCCCATTAAATGGTCCTCCGCCTTCTTCATCGGCGGTGAGCGCCACGATGATGTCTCGGTCGGGCTTGAAGCCCTCTTTCTTGTACTGGATCAAATTGGCGATCCAGATGGCCGCCTGGGCTTTGTCGTCACCAGTGCCCCGGCCATAGAAAAAACCTTCGCGCTCAATGAGTTGAAAGGGGTCCATGCTCCAGTCTTCGCGCTTGGCTTCGACGACATCAATGTGAGCGAGCAGGAGAATTGGCTTTAGAGTGCCCGTGCCGTGATAACGAACAACGAGATTGGCCTTCTTAGGATTCGCGCCGCCAACAAAGAGGTCGGTTTCGGGGAAGCCCGCGGCTCGCAAGCGAGCGGCGGCAGTCTCGGCAACGGGAGTGGTGGCACCGGTGGTGAAGCCGGATTGGATTTCGACAAATTCCTTGTAAATGTCGTAAACGAGTTTTTTCTCCCTCTCAGGACGCGTGGTTTGGGAACGGAGCGAGGCGGAAGAGAAGAGCAGGATGACGAGCAATTGAACCAAGTGAAATTTTTTCGTTGTAAGCATGGTGGCATTCTTCCACGGGCGAGTGCATTCTCGCAACCTCGGAGCAATGCGGTCCTATTGTGGTAGTTTCTTGTCTTGGAGTGATTTCCAGAGGATTTGGCGGAGGATACCAAGAGTAAGCTCGGCGTCCGAGGAAGAAAGGTGCAGACGGTAAATGAGGCGGCGAATCTTTTCGTCGGTGGGAGCGGCAGAGCGTCGCTTCTGAGCGCCGCTGGGGCTCGACTTCAAGTAGCCGCTGGAGCGGAGAGCATCGAGCAAGAGCGTGGTGAGACGCTCAAGATCGGCGGCAGTGGCGGGAATGTGTTTCTCAGCCTTCGAGACGGCTTGCGGATCGCGCGCGAGTTCGTAGAGGCAGACGGCTACGGCCTGGCCAAGGTTCATTGAACGATGCTCTTCGCGGGTGGGGATGCGCAGGAGCCAATGGCAACGGCTGAGGTCTTCGTTTGAAAGACCGCGCTTCTCCGAACCGAAAAGAAGAGCGACGCGGCCCGTAGCGAGATGCTTGCGCAGTGGACGGGAGGCTTGATCGAGCCGGCGCACCGGGTGCTGCAACTGGCGCTGGCCGATGGAGGTGGTCCCAACAACAAGAGTGCAATCTTCAACGGCTTCGGCCACAGACTTGAACTCCTCGGCACGGGCAAGCAGCGGCGCTGCGCCGACGGCGGAACGCGCCTCGCGAAAAGCTAGTTGATAGGGGTTCACGACGCGAAGATGGAAAAAGCTGAAGTTGCTCATGGCACGGGCGGCGGCACCGATATTGAGGGGATTGCGCGGAGCGACAAGTACGACACGCAGGCGATCGGATTCGGCGTTGGGTGACAAGGAAGACGAGTTTACAGCAGGGGAGGACCAACAAAGTAGCGCACGGATGAGCGAACCAAGTGCTCTATGCTCTCGCATGCGGTCTGGGCAAGATGGTAGCGCCGGGATAGGAGCCAACTTGCGTGGGTGGCGAGGGGTAACATAGACTGTGGGCGGGTAGAATGAAAAAGCCTGTCAGCCTGGCCGGAAGTTCCCGCCTTTGCACATAGGCCTGTTGGCAGGGCCGAATCCGATCGCTCCACGACCCGGACCGCGTCTGGGTCATCCGTGAGAGTGTTCTGCGCGACAAGCTGCCGGTGCGTTCTATTCCGGCCTGTGGCGGCGAACTAGTGGGACTGCAGGGGGATCAGAGTGGCAACTCCGCTGGAAACCTGGGTTGACGAAGCGGCCAAGCTGACAAAGCCGGAACGCGTTGCATACTGCGACGGATCTGAAGCGGAGTCCCAGCGGATGATCGCGGAGATGCTGCGCGCAGGGGATTCCCTCCCGCTGAACGAGAAGACTTACCCGAATTGCTATCTGCACCGCAGCAGCCCGAATGACGTGGCTCGAACGGAACATCTGACGTATATCTGCTCGCCTGAAAAGGAAGAAGCCGGGCCCACAAACAATTGGATGGACCCGAATGCGGCGAAGCAGAAGGTGGGCGCGCTGCTGGATGGAGCAATGCGCGGCCGGACGATGTACGTGGTGCCGTACGTGATGGGGCCGGTCAGTTCGCCGATCAGCAAAGTAGGCGTGGAAGTGACGGACAGTCCGTATGTGGTGGCAAGCATGCGGATCATGTCGCGGATGGGCGACGTGGCGAGGGATCAGCTGGGGTCCTCGAGCGAGTTCGTTCCCGGCCTGCATTCGCTGGGCGACCTGGACCCCATGCGTCGGTACATCATGCACTTCCCGCAGGAGAAACTGATTTGGAGCGTGGGGTCGGGTTACGGGGGAAACGCGCTGCTAGGGAAAAAATGCTTTGCCCTGCGGATTGCGAGCGTAATGGCGCGCGAGCAGGGCTGGATGGCCGAGCACATGCTGATCCTGGGGCTGGAGTCGCCCGGCGGCAAAGTGACGTACATGGGCGCGGCCTTCCCGAGCGCATGCGGAAAAACGAATCTGGCGATGATGGTGTCCGCACTGGAGAGCCAAGGGTATCGCGTCTGGACCGTTGGGGACGATATAGCTTGGATGAAAATCGGCGAAGACGGATATTTGCACGCGATCAATCCAGAGGCGGGATTTTTTGGCGTAGCACCTGGCACGGGCATGAAAACCAATCAGAACGTGATGGGTGCGTTACGCAAGAATACGCTGTTTACGAACGTGGCCATGACTTCGGATCGGGAGCCGTGGTGGGAAGGAATTGGCAGCCAACCGCCCACAGGGTTGATCAACTGGAAGGGCGAGGCTTGGGACCCTTCCAAGGGAGCGGCGGCGCATCCGAATGCGCGGTACACCGTGCCTGCGAAACAGTCGCCGAGCATTTCTCCGAAGTGGGAGGCGCCGGAAGGCGTTCCGATTTCAGCGTTTATATTTGGCGGACGACGGGCCCGATTGGCGCCACTGGTGTATGAATCTTTTGACTGGCAACACGGCGTGTTCGTGGGCGCAACGATGGCGAGCGAGACCACCGCTGCAGCCACGGGAGATGTGGGCGTCACCCGGCGGGACCCCATGGCCATGCTGCCTTTCTGCGGCTACAACATGGCGGATTATTTTGGGCACTGGCTGGAGATGGGAGAGAAAATTCCGAAGCCACCGAAAATTTTTCATGTGAACTGGTTTCGCAAGGGCGCGGATGGAAAGTTCCTTTGGCCGGGGTACGGCGAAAACGTGCGAGTGCTGAAGTGGATTCTGGAAAGAGTGGAAAGCCACGGCGCAGCGCGGGAGACACCGATCGGTTATGTTCCTGCAAAGAACGGTCTGACGCTGGAAGGATTGAAGATTTCAGACGAGGCGCTCGACGAATTGCTGCGCGTCAGTCCGGAAGATTGGGAAGCGGAGATGGAAGATTCAAAACAGTTTCTGAGCAAATTCGGCGCGCGTCTGCCGCGGCAAATTGGCGGCGAGCATGAAAAACTGGCGCGGCGATTTCAGCGCGTCGTTAGCGCCTGACGCCACTTCCGCCGAATCTAGTGGTGGCCGCCGGCGCGGCGCGGTGTTGAGTTAACGGGCGGCATATCCTCGGCGTCCAAAGCTGCGGGTCCGCGCTCGAAATGAAAATCAGGCCGGCTCTCCAGCAGCCGGACGCAACGATTCCAGCGAAGAATACTGTCGTCATTACCAGCCGGGCGGATTTTCTCGGCTTCGGCAAAACAGTACATGGCTTCCTCAACCAAGGGCAGAAGAGTGTGCGGAGCGTAGCCGACGAGAAGCTGGGTCTTGGCGTGTCGTTCGTGCAATAAACCCGTGTAGTAGAGCTTCTCGTAGGGATCGCGCAGGCCCTGAAAGATGGACTGCACCTCGAGATAGCGATCATGCGCGGCGCCAATAAACTGGTCGGTAATGGCAAGGCCGAGCATGCGGCGAGCGAGCTGATGCTCGGGATCGACCGCGAGAATATCCCGGCAAATGGATTCGGCTTCCTCGGGCTCGTTGAGATAACGGTAGAGCTCGACTTTGGCAAGGGCTTCAGGAATGCCTGCTTTGGAGATGGATTTTAGTTGATGTTCCACAAAACCTCCTTGACCGGAGCGGAGCGTCGAAAGGATCGGTCCGACCCTACAAACTCTTTTCTTTGCTGCCGCGGAAGACGCGGAAGAGCATTGTCAGCGGATCGTAGAACTGATCTACAACACGCTCCTTCAGCGGGATGATGGCATTGTCAGTGATGCGAATCTCCTCGGGACAGACCTCCGTGCAGCACTTCGTGATATTGCAATAGCCAAGGCCAAGCTGCTCCTTGAGCAGGCCAGCGCGGTTGAGTCCGTCGAGCGGATGCATTTCGAGACCGGCAACGCGAACGAAGAAACGTGGGCCGGCAAACTGTTCCTTTTTGTCGTGTTCGCGAAGAACGTGACAAACGTTTTGGCAGAGGAAGCATTCGATGCATTTGCGAAACTCCTGGACACGATCGACATCCAGCTGAGAAATTTTCCATTCCACTCCCTTGCGGGGCTCGAAGGGAGGGATTTTGCGGTTGACACGATAGTTCCAGGAAACGTCGGTGACAAGGTCTTTGATGCGCGGGAAGGACTTCATGGGCAGGACGATAATGGGCTGGTCCTGCGGGAGATCGTCCATGCGCGTTTTGCAGGTCAGGCGAGGACGCCCGTTGACTTCGGCGGAACACGAACCGCACTTGCCGGCTTTGCAGTTCCAGCGAACGGCGAGGTCCGGAGCAAGGTGTCCCTGAATATAATGAAGCGCGTCGAGCACAACCATGCCGGGAGCGACAGGGACGCGATAGTCAACGGTTTGTCCGCCGCTCGAATCGCCGCGAAAGACGCGCAGAGTTGCTTCAGCCATCTCAGTTCTCCACCCTAACTGCTTATCTCAGTCCTGCGTCAAAATCTGCTTCAGATCCGCCGGCATTTCTGCGACGGGAGATTCGCGGCGTTTCATCTGGCCACCTTGGCAAACGATGATGTTGTTTTTCTTCTCCCAGCCTGGATCGAGACTCGAGTGATCGATTCGGCTGTGCGCGCCGCGGCTTTCCGTTCGGGCCAGCGCGCTGAGGGTGACGGCCTCGGAGACAGTGACCATGGCTTTCAAATCGTAAGAAAGGTGCCAACCCGGATTGAAAAGGCGAGAGCCTTCAACGCTGACCTTGGACGCACGGGATTTTAGTTTGGCCAATTCGGCGAGCGCTTTTTTCAAATCCTCGTCCGTGCGAAAGATGCCAACCAGATTCTGCATGACTTCTTGCAGGTCACGATGAACGGCATAAGGGCTTTCCCCGCCGGAGTTGGAAAACGGGGCGAGCAATTCTCTCTCGGCATGCTCGATTTGCGCGTTGTGGATGGAAGGGGCTGAGGAGCGCTTAGCGTGCTGAGCAGCTGCCAGGCCTGCACGCCTCCCAAACACCAAAAGATCCGAAAGCGAGTTGCCGCCAAGACGATTCGCACCGTGAAGACCGGCGGCGGCTTCGCCGGCCGCGAAAAGTCCGGGCAATGTGGATTCCGCAGTTTCCGCATCGACGCGAATACCGCCCATCATGTAATGGCACGTTGGGCCAACCTCCATGGGGCCCTTGGTGATGTCCACATCCGCGAGTTCCTTGAACTGGTGATACATGCTGGGAAGTTTTTTCTTCACATACTCCGCGGGTTTGTGGGAGATGTCGAGATAGGCGCCACCGTGTTCGGTGCCACGGCCCTCCTTGACTTCAGTGTAGATGGAGCGGGCCACGACGTCGCGCGTGGAAAGTTCCATGCGCTTGGGATCGTACTTTTCCATGAAGCGCTCGCCGATTTTGTTGCGTAGAATGCCCCCTTCACCGCGCACGGCTTCGGTGACGAGAATCCCCTGCACGCCGGGTGGCCAGACCATTCCGGTGGGATGGAATTGCACAAATTCCATGTCCATGAGTTGGGCGCCCACTTCATAGGCAAGGGCCATCCCGTCGCCGGTGTACTCCCAGGAGTTGGAAGTGACGCGCCAGGCTTTGCCGATGCCACCAGTGGCGACGACGATGGATTTGGCTTTGAAAACGATGAAGCGGCCGTTTTCGCGCCAATAGGCAAACGCCCCGGCGGCACGGCCATCATCCGTCAAAAGCCGCGCGACCGTGCACTCCATATACACGTCAATGCCCTGCTGGACGCCGCGATCCTGAAGCGTGCGAATCATTTCCAAGCCAGTGCGGTCGCCAACGTGGCAGAGGCGCTTAAAGGTGTGGCCGCCGAAAGCCCGTTGCAGAATGTCGCCGCTTTCCGTGCGGTCGAAAAGGGCGCCCCATTGCTCAAGTTCGCGAACGCGATCGGGGGCTTCCTGGGCATGCAGCTGGGCCATACGCCAATTGTTAAGAAACTTTCCACCGCGCATGGTGTCGCGAAAATGCGTTTTCCAATTGTCGGCGGCGTCCACGTTGGCCATGGCCGCAGCGATGCCACCTTCTGCCATGACGGTGTGGGCTTTTCCGAGCAGCGATTTGCAGACCACGCCGACAGAAGCGCCCTGCGCGAGCGCCTCAAGGGCCGCGCGCAATCCGGCGCCGCCGGCGCCAATGACGAGAACGTCGTGCTCGCGGCTTTCATAGCTGGTGGTCACAAGAGCCTCAGGTCATGGAAGGTCCCGCAAGCGACCATGCGGACGTAGAAGTCGGCGAAGCCGACCGAAACGAGGCTGCACCAGGCGAACAGCATGTGGCGCTCGTTCAAGAAACTGAAGGCGCGCCAGGCTTCAAAACGGGATCGGCCGAAGGTCGCGCAGGAAAAGCAGTCGAGTTGGCCGCCGGCCAGATGACGCAGCGAGTGGCAAGAAAAGGTGTAAAGGGAAAGAAGACAGACGTTAATGGTAAGGACGAGCGAGCCAATTCCGATGCCGAAATGTCCGCCGAAGAAGAAAGACTGAATGGCGTCATGCCAAAGGAAGGCGATGAAGAGGACCGCAAGATAAAAAAAGTAGCGATGGACGTTTTGAAGGATAAAGGGAAACGCCGTCTCGCCGCGATACTTGCGGTTAGGAGATTCCCCGACCGCGCAGGCAGGGGGATCGAGGAAAAACGCGCGGTAGTAGGCTTTGCGGTAGTAGTAGCACGTAGCGCGAAAGCCCAGCGGGCCGGCAAGAATCAGGAGCGCCGGTGAGAATGGCCACCAATGATGTCGCCGGTCGATGAGCGGCGAATAGAATGGCGAGAGATACGGACCCCAGAAATAGTTAGCATTTTCAAAGGCTCGAAGCGTGGCATAAACACCAAAACCGCCGAGCACAACAACAACGGGGAGAATCTCGATCCACCAGGCGTCGCGGCGCAAAGTGCTGCCGAGACGCGATTCCGGCAAAAGAGTTGGGGAACCAGCCATTCGATCACCTCCGGCGTGGGTGTAGCGTAGTCAAAATAGAGATTTTTTCAAACGAAATTTATTGCAGCGGCGGGTGACGCCGTTTCAAAGGATCGTTTCGATTTCGACGTCGAGAGAGACGTGCGTGGCGGGGATTCCGTTGATCGTGAATTTCTCGCCGTCGGCTTCCGAGAACCGGAAAAAACGGCTGATGTGATAATCCTCGTCGTAACCGGAGAAGAGGCGCCCCGTCTCTGCGTTCGTCAATCCAAAGACGGAAAGCGTCACCGGCTCGCCAAACTTGCCGGCGTGAGAGCGATATAAGTCGACGAGCTCGCGCAGCGTCATGACGGGAGCGCGGCCAGCGGCTTCAGCGCTCATGGGGTTCTCCTGAGCAGAGTGTACCCCCAGGAACAAGAAAAACGAAAGGGACGCAGCCCGCTGCGCAGCATGACGGAAAAGAGCACGAAGGAGGCAGGAAGAAAAACCAGCAGTGGGAAGATGGGAGCGGCGATTTGTAGGGAGTTTCCGAGATTGGTAAGATACTTGGCGAGACTTGAGAACTACTGGAGGAAAGAATATGAGCATCGCGGTGGGACAGACAGCACCGGATTTTACGCTGTTGAACCAGGAAAAAAAGGAAGTAAAGCTTTCGGATTTCGCAGGGAAAAAGAACGTCGTACTTGTGTGGTACCCGCTGGATTGGAGCCCCACATGCACTAATGAGCATGCCTGCTTCGTCAATGAAATGAAGGCGTTCGAGACGCTGGATGCGGAAGTGCTTGGCGTCAGTGTTGACAGCGTGTGGTCACACAAAGCGTATGCAGAAAAGATGGGCATCAAGTATTCGCTTTTGGCGGATTTTCATCCGCGTGGGGCGGCGAGCGAGAAGTACGGCGTGTATCTGGCGGACAAAGGCATTACCGGGCGGGCGATCGCCATTGTGAATAAAGCCGGAAAAGTGGCCTGGTTCAAGAACTACGACATCCCGGTGGTGCCGGACTTGAAAGAAGTTGCGGCTGCGCTGGGGCAAGTGAAGGCCGCGACGGCCTAAGAGCGACTGCCACTGAGGCAAAGATGCACATAGCAGAGAAAGCGGGCCGGGTGTTGTCGGCTCGCTTTCTTCTTTTGGCGGATGAATTGTGCACTGAGTGAAATCGGAAAGGGTCGCGTTAAGAAGGAAAAATCAGTCTTTCGAGGACGGGGTTGCTTTCTTGTCGGCGTCAGGGATCTTCTCTTGAGCAGGTGCAACGGAAGGAACACAAAGAGAGCGCACAAATAGAACAAGCCCCCAACGCTGATCCTGAGATAGGCGCGTTTTGAAAGAAGGCATAGGCCTCCGGCCCTCGGTAATTTGATAAAAAATTTCGCCATCGGTCACGGCACTCATGCGTCGCCCGTCTGAGAGATCGGCAGGAAGTGGAGAATGCGTCCTGGCCTCGGGGCCGTCTCCTTTTCCCTGCTCCCCATGGCACTGCGCGTCTGCTGCCAGACGGAGTAGACGAGCGTCACGCAAATCAGGGCAAGAAGCAAGGCGAAGAGGATTTTACGCGCCTTAAGATTGGGCTGTGTGATAGGAGACATTGCGGCCAGAAAATTCTCGCACAACGGACTTCACAACGAAAGCAAGCCTGATGGCGGTTATAGCGCGCGGTACTCCTATTTAGAACGGAGGATCAGCCAGACGAGTTCGGCGTTGAAGAAGAGGATAGCGGCGGCAACGACCCAGGCGACCACCATGGTGAAGCGCGAATTGACGAATTCGCCCATCTTGGCCCGATTGCTCGTAAATTGAATCAGCGGAATCACTGCGAAAGGCAACTGGAAGCTCAGAATCACCTGACTGAGAATAAGCAACGAGGTGACTTTGTTTTCACCGGCAACGCCGATGACCAGGGCCGCCGGAATGATGGCGATGGAACGCGTGATAAGCCTGCGCAGCCATGGCTTGAGCCGAATGTCGAGGAAACCTTCCATTACAATCTGGCCGGCCAGCGTGCCGGTCAAGGTGGAGTTCTGCCCGGAGGCCAGCAGCGCGCAAGCAAAGAGCGTGCTGGCGACACTTGCCCCTAGGACGGGACTAAGAAGTTTGTAGGCGTCGGCAATTTCCGCGACGTTATGAAGACCGCGGGTGTGGAAAGCGGCGGCGCCAAGAACCAGAATCGCGGCATTGATAAAAAGCGCGAAGCCGAGGGCAAGCGTGGAATCGAAGATCGCATAACGCACCGCTTCCTGCCGGTCACGTGTGGAAATACCGAAGGCGCGCGTTTGCACGATGCTGGAGTGAAGATAGAGATTGTGGGGCATTACTGTGGCCCCAAGGATGCCAATGGCGATGTACAGCATTTCGCGGTTGCGAAGAACTTCGGCGCGCGGGATGAAACCGATGGCGGCTTCGCGCCAAAGCGGATGAGCGAAAAAAATCTCGTAAGCGAAACAAGCAGCAATCGACGCGATGAGCGTAACTACAAAGGCCTCGATCAGGCGAAAGCCCCGCCCTTGCAAGGCCAGCACGATGAGAACGTCCAAAGCGGTGATGAGCACGCCGGCCAGAAGCGGCAAACCAAAGAGAAGCTTCAGCGCCACGGCCGAGCCCAGCACCTCGGCGAGATCGCAGGCGGCGATGGCGATTTCACAGACCACCCATAGAAACAGGCCAGTTCGACGAGAATATTGCTCGCGGCACGCTTGCGCCAGGTCGCGCCCCGTGGCAATTCCAAGCTTTGCAGAGAGCGCCTGCAAGAACATCGCCATCAGGTTGCTGATGAGGATTACACTAAGAAGCGTGTAGCCGAATTTCGAGCCTCCGCCGATATCAGTGGCCCAATTGCCAGGATCCATGTAACCGACGGCGACCAGATACCCTGGTCCGGCAAAGGCCAGAATTTTCCGAAACCAGGTGGCTCCGGAAGAAAAGGGGACGGTGCGATGCGATTCCGGCAAGGACGGCAAAGCCATCCTTGTGCTGGTCACCGTGGACAAGCCGAAACCGTCAGCAGTTTCGCCGGTGACGGTTGGTTCGGTTTCGAGTTGAGGTGAGACCGTGCGCGCCATGTCTGAGGTTAACTATGCTAAATAACTATACTAAACTACACTTAATAGCATTGCTTGTCAATGGGACTGCTGACCCTTTTTGCTAATGGCGAGGGCCGGGTCTGCAAGCGAGAAGCGCGCCCATGCGAACCGCGGGCTTGTGGTAAGTTCACAACGGTATTCCGGGAGAGACACGAAATGGATCAACAGCAGCCAGTACAGGGCCAGGTGCAGATCAAAGCCGACGAGAAAGAGTTGCAGGGACAATACAGCAACCTGGTGATGATTCACCACAATCTGGAAGAATTCACCATGAACTTTATCTACATTTTCCCAAACGGCGCGCAAGGAAAACTGCTGAACAGCATGATCCTCAGCCCAGGTCACGCGAAACGCATCTGGCGCGCGATGGGAGAGAATCTTGCGCGTTACGAAGCGCAGTTTGGAACTATCAAGGAGTCACCCGAGGGAAGCACGCCCGCGCCCAACGTCGGTTTTGTGCAATAGGAGCAGAATTCTTCGCGCCAAGCGTCTTGCGGAGATGTTGGTGTTGTGCCCGGACTCGTCCGCCTGTTAGAATTTTAAGGTTGTTCCTCGATGTGGGCCTGTAGCTTAAGAGTCTGTTGTTGATTCTGCGTTGCTTAGGTCCATTTTCAGGCCCTTCAAACCCGCCTTCTTGTACACAAGCTGTACACAAAACGCGCAAATGAGCTAAGCAGGGGTGATGTTCATGTGCTCCCTGCCAACTTAGACATTATTACGGCCCCACTTTCGGCACTGCTTGGTTTGGCATTTCACGGAGATTTTACGCCCGTGCTCGCCAAGCACACAAAACACCTGAGCCTCGTGGACATCCTCTCAGTTGGAGTGGACCGCATGCAGCGCAACTTTTAGCCGATGCGGCGGCAGGTCGAAGCTTGGCGCATAAGCCAACTCTCTGACGAGGCCGCGAAACTGGTCATCTATCAGGCCTTCATCGAGGGAGAACTAGATGTGCCCAAGTACTTGGCCCGCGTGGTGCACAGTCGCTACTTCGATCCCCAGTACAAGGAGTTCGCGCCACGGACGATGTGGAGCCTGTCGAACGCATTCACGTCGGCGCTCAAGGAACTAGAAGCCATTCCGCAGTTCCGGGCGACGGCCCGCCACAGCCTGCGGTGAGGAAGAGGAGAACAGTAGTTAACCGTCTGATTCCGAGCACGCGATCTACCCTCACGAACGCTTCAGGATAAGACTGTTCTGGCTTGAAGGATATCAGGAATCCATCGGCCAGGCTTTCCGACCTGGCCGCGGGTTGAGGTTGATTCTCGCTATGACGCCCTGCGGCGCAGCGCCACAAGGTCCATCTGAACAGGCACGCCGCGCGTTACCGTCACACGTAGCAATGCTTCGAACGGTTTCAATTCACCCGTCTTCGAAACAGATAGCCGCAGAAGTAACTCCTCTGCCGAATTCTGGCGGCATGCGTAGTCAACGGCACCTTGAGTGCCAAACGTCGTCGTTCCAGCGAGTATCATGATCGACCGGGAAGGGCTTAATCCCGGCAGCAGCGCGACGACCGCGTAGTCTTCGAAGCTAAAAGGAGAAGTTGAGGGGCTGGCAAGATACTCCTTCGACTCGCCGACTTCGGGACGTACGTTGACAATCGCCAGATCACCTTTGTGCGGCCCTGAGTCGAGCCGTTGAAAAACAAATTCCTTGGTGCTTGGGATGTCCTTCAGGGTGAGGTTCTCCGATGGTGAGCCCACGAAGATCAAATCATTGTTCTGGACGTCGTCGAGCGTGAAAAGACTTCCACGCTTCACTCGAAGACCCCGGTGAAGCAATCCAAAGGCCTGGTCGAGAGAGTGAACGGCCAAGACTTCGCCAACTCCGGTGTAATGATCCCAAACCGAAGCCTTGGAATCCCGTGCTGGGTCATAGTACCTAAGCCCGGTTTCAGGCCGTCCCACAAAAGCGGCATTGCTGAAAACGACCCAGGGCTCCTCAGGGCCCGAGGCAAAGGGCTTCCAAAATAGTTGGAAAGCAGCTGGTGGGGGTGGCTCGCTACGGACCAGACCCGAGTCGGATGATTTGCGGAAAGTTATAAGGAGAACAATCGCTGTGATCGAGAGAACCAGCAGAATTGACAGCGCGACGACTGCTATCCCTAATTTCCTAGCCGTTAGCCGGGCCTCCTGCTCGTCCCCCTCGAACGAAACGCTTCGGTGGAGCTTCGCAGCTCCCTTGCCACGGTGATGAAACAAAGGAACATATGAGCCTTTGGGCAGCTCCACGATTATCGGATCGTTCGAGCCCTCGGATTGATAATATTCCGTCAGTTTGGAACGTAACCGGCCTGCCTGCACGCGAATAATGGAATCCGACTGCGGATCGAAGTCAGAGGAACGTGCAAAGACCTCTGTTGCAATTTTATATTCCTTCAGAGGTTCCTCAGGAAACTCCAGCGCGTGGTTAGCCAAATAGCGAAGCAGTTTGCAGAGCGAATCCGCGCCATGGAGTTCTTTGCTGGCTACCAGCGTGTCGATTTGCCGAACATACTGCTCCCTCTCACTCATTCGAGGCCCCTGTCACGTGGTGTGACAGCAAGGTAACAAATTGCAAAGGTTCGTACAATAAAAGGATTTACGCCGGTAACGGTAACATGCCATCAAGTACTTGCATTGTGCGCAGAAAAATCTCAAATTGATGCCAAATTGGGATGGTGCAGATTCAGGCAGGCTCCTGATGCGCGGGATAAGTTTGTGGGGTACTGAGGTTCCAACAGACATTTTGAGATCTTCGGACATTTTGTGCCTGCCGCCGAGGGGATGAATTCTTGTGCTTGCAGGCCGGGGGAAACGAGGGTTTTCCTCCCGGAGATGGATAACAGCAAGTGTGCTTGGGTGACCTTCTTTCAAAAATTGTCCAACGCAAGAGTCAAGGAGAACCGAAATGGAAGCGATGCGCAAAGCTAGCTGGAGTGCGTTTCTCATCTTGTGTCTGGCGCTGCTCGCCACGTCATGCAAGGTGTCATACGGGCAGGCGACGAGTGTCACCAATAGACGTAATTACGAAACGGACACGATATATGAACTCATGGTTGATCGCTTCTATGACGGAGATCCTTCCAACAACAATCCGTACAACCAGGCAAATTCATATGACTCGACCGGAACAAACATAAATGACTACTTCGGCGGTGACTGGCAGGGCGTCATAAACAAAATGCAGTACCTCCAAGACATGGGGATCACAGCCATCTGGATCACCTGCCCATATGATAATCTTCGTCAACCGTACTTCCAAACCAGCAACAGCACCTATTACAACGGCTACCACGGCTATTGGGCGAGAGACTACTTTGTTCCCGATGCCCACTGGGGGAGCTGGGCAGTATTCGACAACATGGTCACCAGCGCTCATCAGCACGGGATCAAGGTGATCATCGACTTCGTAACCAATCACAGCAACCAGAACGACAGCAGCGAGCAAGGTGGATTCTATAATAATGGAACTTTAATGGGTACTTCCGCAAATGACACGCAGGGTTATTTCCATCACTACGGCACACGTGCTGACACTCAGACCACACGATGGGATTACCAATATCGAGACCTTGCAAATCTGGCTGACTACTCACATGAAAACGGCGCCATCATTGGCTATTTCCAGAACGCCATCAAGGTGTGGCTTGACCACAACATCGATGGAATCAGAAGTGATGCCGTGCTCCATCAGGATCCAGCATTTCTGAAGATCTGGCAGGATTACATAAATGCTTATAAGCCGGTCTATGACTTCGGTGAGTTCTGGATTAGTACGCCGGATTCGAAGTACGGCGACTACAAAACGTTCCAAGCCCGTACCGGTATCGGTATTCTTGACTTTGAACTCAGCAACGTCATGACGGGGACTTTCGGGACCTTCTCTAACACCATGAATGACCTTGCCAACACACTTGGCTATACGTCAAGCGACTATACATACGTGAACAAGGCGGTGCCGTTCTTGGATAGCCATGATAAAGAGCGTATCGCCAGTCTTCAGCCCAACCGGGGAATCGAGCACGCTGCCTTAGCGTTTCTGCTTACGTCGCGCGGGACTCCCGTGATCTACTACGGCACGGAGCAGTATCTGCTAGGAGTGAACGGTGACGGAGGCCGGGTGCCCATGCCGGGCTACGATAACGTGCGTACCGGCCAAAACATTGGATGGGGTGAAACGACGACTGCTTTTCAGTTAATCAAGAAGCTCGCTTGGTTGCGTAAATCCAACGATGCCATAGCCTACGGGACGACAACGGTCCGGTGGGTGAATAACGACGTCATCATTTGTGAGCGCCAGTTCTTTAACAACGTCGTTCTTGTGGCAATAAACCGCAGCGCGAACACCGCCTATTCGATCTCCGGACTCTTCACCAATCTTCCGGCAGGCACCTACGCCGACTACCTTAATGGCTTGCTGGGAGGCTTCAGCATTACTGTGGCCTCCGGTGGGTCGGTTTCCGCTTTTAACCTCGGAGCAACTCAGGTGGCTGTCTGGCAGGTCACGAATGTGTCGAGCACTCAACCTGAAATCGGCGCGGTAGGTCCGACCATGGGCAGAGCCGGGGATACAGTGACAATTGACGGCGAGGGGTTTGGTACGACTGCCGGCACCGTCAACTTTTCCTCCACGGCTGTAACCATTCAGTCTTGGAGTCCCACACAGATAAAGGTAACAGTGCCCAGCATCACACCGGCGGCACTCAACGTTACCGTGGTGGCGAATGGGAACACCAGCAATGCGTATCGCTACGACGTGCTAACCGGCCCGCAAGTCATGGAAATCTTCCACGTCAACGCTCAAACCGTCTCTGGCCAGAATGTCTATGTAGTTGGGAGTGTTCACGAGTTGGATAACTGGGACGCCGTCAACGTTTATTACTCCATGTTTAACCCAAGCTATCCTGCTTGGTTCTTGCCAGTCAGCGTGCCAGCAAGCACAGCGATCCAATACAAGTACATTAAACGCGATGGCAGCGGGAACGTCATTTGGCAGGCGGATCCGAATTTGACCCTAACCACGCCAGCGAGCGGAGAGGCCGATACCACGACCTATGTTTGGCCTTGAAGTGCCGCGTGAGTTTCGAATGGAAACAGCGGCAAGGTATTTGGGGATTGCAAAGCAAAATGGCAAGAAGGGGCGTCCAGTTCGAGCTTGACGTTGACTGCCCAGTGTGGGCGGCGATTAGCCTTTTTTTCGGGACTGTGCAATGCATGGGGCAAATAGAAGAAAAATCCAGGGTTTGGAGAGGCAAGTGATGCGTAAAGCTATCTGGAGTGCGTTTTTTGTCCTAAGTCTGACGATGGCTCTGGCTATTCCCGCAAGGGCGCAGAGCGATACTGCTCGTTTACAGGGCACGGTCGCCGACGCACAGGGTGGAGTGATTGCAGGAGCCAGCGTGACCGTGACCAGCACAAGTACCGGCCGTGAGGTTTCGCTGACCACCAATGAGTCAGGTCTCTACACTGTTTCCGCCCTGCCTCCTGGAAAGTACCACCTTGAGATTAAGAAGCAGGGCTTCAACACGGCCATTGCTGACTTCGCTCTGGAAGTTTCTCAAGTGCAGGAGATCAACCTCAAGCTGCAACCGGGCAGTGTTACAACTTCGGTGAAAGTGTCTGCCGAGGTAACGTTGGTGGACACATCTACGTCCAGCACGGGCGAAGTTATCCAAGGGCGCCAAATAACGGAACTCCCCCTGAATGGTCGCAATTTTACCCAGTTGGCGCTGCTGACCCCGGGGGTCACACGGGGAGCGTATGGCGATATCGCGTCCGGCGGGACCTCAGGCACGGCTGCGGAGACGTTCCGGAACTCCGACACCGGCGGCGCCTCGCTTTCTGCCAACGGGCTACGGCCTCAGGCTGGCAACTTCATTCTGGATGGTGTCGACAATAACGAAGGTCTCGTGAATTCCATCATTTTCTTTCCCCCCGCCGAGGCCATCGAGGAATTCCGGGTGAATACTAGCGTGGCCCCCGCCGAGTTCGGTCGCGGGGGAGGCGCAATCGTGCAGACCAGCATCAAGTCGGGCACCAATCAGATTCATGGGTCGGCCTTTCTGTTCCGTCGCAGCGGCTATGGAGAGGCCCATCCGTTTGGCACGACCGGTCCGATCTCATTTCGCCTGGGCCAGTTCGGAGGCACGATGGGAGCGCCGATCTGGAAGAACAAACTATTTGTCTTTGGCGACTACCAGGGACGCCGTCAAGACGAGCCCGTTGGCATCGAACTTGCCACGGTTCCAACCGCTAAGATGCGCACTGGGGATTTCAGCGAGTTGCTCGGGACTAATCTGACCTCCACGCCGGCCTGCGCTGCTTCGAATCCGGCATTCGTGGGCAAAGGGTTCATCTTTGATCCTACGACGTGCCAACCTTTCGGCTGGAACGGCACGACCGCAACCAACATCATCAGCAACCCAAACCCGGTGGGGCTGAAGTACTTGCAAGGGTTCCCGGGGCCGTCTACTCAGGGCGTGATTCTGCAGAACTTCAGAGGGGATCGTCAGAGCGTCCGGAATTTCGATGATTTCGATATCCGGGCGGACTTCATCGCCACGCAGAAGGATCAAGTCTTTTTCCGCTACAGCTATGGCCAAGACAATTTTACCGTGACGAATCGCCTGGGGCCGAACAACCCTTCGGGATTTGGGTCCGGAAATAACACCAATCATCCACGAGGCGTTGCCGCAGGGTACACACGAACATTTTCTTCAGGGCTCCTGAATGAATTTCGCTTTGGATACACGAGCACCACGTACGGCTACAACCCGCCGAACATCGGCCAGAGACTGGGGGCGGCCATCGGAATTCCGGGCGCCAATCCTGTCCCGCTTCTGGGAGGTCAGGTCCTAATTGGCGGAACCAACAACGAAATCGAGTATCAAGGCGACGGGGGCCCGTACAACGTTCCTCAAAAGTTTTATCAGTTCAATGATTCGCTGTCTCATATCCACGGCCGGCACACCTTCAAGTACGGGGCGAACATCGGCAAGCGCCAGGTGAATTTCGTGCAAGGCAACTTGGCGAAGGGTTACTTCATCCTCGGCGGTGTCAATTATCCTGGAACCGGGCGGTTCACAGGTTACGAAGTTTCCGAAGTGCTGGCAGGATTTCCGGACTATAAGATCGGCCAGTTTCTAGGTCTCTACCAAACGCGCAGTTGGGAAACCGGCTATTTCGCGCAAGATGACTGGCGCGTGAACAATCGTCTCACGCTCAATCTTGGCGCGCGCTACGATCTCTATACTTGGCCCTATGAGGTAAACAACCGCCAGTCCAATTTTGATCCGGTAAATAACAGACTTGTGGTCCCCGGTACTGCCGGATGGCCGAAGAGCTTGATCGACACCGACAAGAATAACTGGGCGCCGCGCATCGGATTTGCTTATGACTTGACGGGAAACGGCAGAACCGTAGTTCGCGGCGGTTACGGTATCTTCTATTTTCTCGACCGCGGCGGCGTTGGCAATCAGTTAAGCAATAACCCGGATTTTAACGGTGTTTCCACTTTCCTTGCCTGCCCGACCACGTGCGCAGATCCAACCGGCTATCGGATCACCCTGAGCGGTCAGGGGCCGCAAGGGAACAACAACTGGTTGCTCGCGACCGGTGCTCTTCCTTCCTCCGTAAACAATGTCAATATCAACAATCCGAGTGGCGTAGACGTGATCTATTACCCCCGAAATAGCAAGAATTCTAACATCCAGCAGTGGAACTTCGGGTTCCAACGGCAACTCGGCGGAAATACGGTCGTGAAGGTCGCCTATGTAGGTACCCGGATGGACCACTTGGCCACGGCGTTCAACGCCAATAATATCCCGCTCGGCGGGAGCACGAGGCATTGGCCAAACCTGGGCGCCGTCAACGAGTATGCGTTCATCGGCAGCGGCCACTACAACGGGTTGCAGACCCAGGTGGAGCGCCGTCTCTCGCGTGGGTTGCAGTTCACGGCCGCCTACACGTGGCAGCACGCGATCGACAACTCTAATGGGGCTTTCTCCGCCACGGGCGGCGGTGGTCGAATCTTTTTGGATGCCAACGCCAATCCTCTGCTGAATTTCAATAATGGGAATTCAGACCAGGATATCCGTCATTTTTTTGTGTTCGCCTCACTGTACGAGCTGCCTTTTGGAAAGGGCCGCCAGTTCGCATCGAAGATTCCCACCGCCCTTGACTACATCATTGGTGGCTGGCAGTGGAATAACATCGTGACTCTGTCAACTGGTACACCGATAGACTTCAGTGTTACAGGAACCGGCGACAATCCGGGCAATCGTCCTGATGTAAGTGGGAGTGTCTCAGCGAAAATCGTCAACGGCCAAGGTGTGATCACAGGAAATTTCACTCTACCACCACTAAGCGGAACAACCTTCACGCGCCCGGGCAATCTCGGTCGCAATTCCGTGTATGGTCCTGGCCTTCACACCTGGGATATGGGGATCCTGAAGAACTTCAAGCTGACCGAGCGCTTCACGGCACAGTTCCGCGTCGACGCGTTTAATCTGTTCAACCACCCGCAGTTTCAGAACGGCAGTTTCAACACGGGGATAAACTTGGGAACCGGCTCTTCCATGGGGACGACGCAGGGCGCGCAGGCCCGGCAGTTCTCAGAGCGACAGTTGCAATTCGCCTTCCGGTTGACATTCTGATCCTGGGACGGCGGTGGGAAAGATCTCCGTTCGCCATGAGTTCCTTGCTGGAGCGTCGGGAGATTGTCCCCAAGGTCTCGCCTTGTCGGCAGAGCGAATTATGACGTCAACGGGTTTTTAAGCTTGAGGGAACTCACGGCGTAGTCTTTCCCCGCAAGTCGGAAGTAGTTGAACGAGCAATACTGAATGATGAGTGGTAGGCCAAATCAAAAGCGTTTAGCCGTATAGCTGCCGCCAAATTGAGTTCGGGTCAACTTCTAACTTCAGCAACCTGAAGAGGCGGACTTGCTTTTCCGCGTCTTCTCGCTCACTGGTCGCTGCTCAATCTTCGAATGAAAGATGAACAAGATGGCTGCCGGAAAATACCTACTTTCAGCCTTTCTACTGCTGGGACTGTTGCTTGCGGCAAACATTCGGGGACAAAACGCCCCTGGTGCACCGGGGACGCTTCCCACTTGGACCCCCGGGAGCAAAGAGGCGGTCGGCACCGCAACTTCGGCCCATTCCCACGTGTGGTTTACGTTGGAGGGCGGCATCCTGACCGAGGTGTACTATCCGCGGCTGGATACGGCAGATGTGCGGACGCTGGAATTTGCCGTGAGCGATGGGAAGAAGATCTGGATCGATTCGAGGGACCTGTTGCACTCGATCGAGCGAATCAACGAAAATGCGTTGACCTTTCGCCAGACCAGCCGCGATCCGGAAGGCCATTTCGCTCTCACAAAAACATACATCACTGATCCCCAGCGCGACACTTTGCTGATAGACGTGACATTTTCTGGGGCCCCAAGCGACTCCCTATACGTTCTCTACGACCCGGCTCTGAAGAACTCCGGCTATGGGGACACTGGGTTCAGCCAGGACCAAGCGCTTATCGCGCAGAAAGAAGATGTCGCCACCGCCCTGATCAGCAGCGCCGGGTTCGCGCAAATGTCTAGCGGGTACGCGGGCGCAAGTGACGGGTACACTGATCTGCTTCTCCATCACCGGCTCGACTGGGAGTACGCCCGCGTAGAGAATGGCAATGTCGTGCAAGTCGCCAAAATTCCTTCCACAAGACATTTCACGCTCGCTCTTGGATTTGGTCCTATACCATCGCAAGCCCTGGAAAACGCTCGCAGCAGCCTCCGCCGCAATTTTGCTTCTGTCAGCGCAGAATATGTCCAAGGATGGACGAAATATTTGGGCGGTCTTCGTCATGTCAGCGAGCCCTACCGGACCCAGTTCCAGCTCGCGGCTATGGTCCTGAAGGCGCACGAAGACAAGACCTACCCTGGCGCGATGATTGCTTCGATGAGCATTCCATGGGGGTTTGCGGTCCCTTCAGACAAACCGAATGTAGGTGGCTATCATCTCATCTGGGCGCGCGATCTTTACGAGGTCGCGACGGGGTTGATGGCGGCTGGCGACCGGGGCGCCGCCGAGCGCGCACTCAACTATTTGCTGACCGTGCAGCAGAAACCCGATGGAAGTTTCCCGCAGAATAGCTGGCTTGACGGTCGCCCCTACTGGACGGCCTTGCAGATGGATGAGGTCTCCTACCCCGTGATCCTCGCCTGGCAGTTGGCGAAAACCGATCGCGGCACCTGGGAGCACCACATTCGCCCAGCGGCAGAATTTATCGTTGCCCACGGTCCGGCCACGCAGCAGGAACGCTGGGAGGAGGTCTCCGGATATTCTCCTTCGACCATTGCCACCGAAATCGCGGGCCTAGTGTGCGCTGCGGACATCGCTCGTCAGAACCGTGCCAATAATGAGGCTGAACGCTACGTCCGGGTCGCTGATGAGTGGGCAGGGAACGTGGAAAAGTGGCTCGTGACAACAAGCGGCCACCTGGGCGGACGTCTCGCCTCACGGGGCTATTACATTCGCATCAACAACAATGCCGACCCGAATGACGGCTACCAGCTCGACGTCCACAACGGCGGCGGCGTCTGGGATGAACGTGATGTGATCGACGCGGGGTTCCTCGAATTTGTGCGCTTGGGCATCCGTAGCCCTGACGACGAGACAATCTCGCGTTCTCTGGAAATCATCGATTCCACGATTCGCGTTGAGACGCCTGATGGCCCCAGCTTCCGCCGCTATAACCACGACGGCTATGGGGACACGTCCTTCGGAGGGCCCTGGCTTGGCCAGGGCATCGGGCGGCTTTGGCCCATTTTCACGGGCGAGCGCGGTGAATATGAGATTGCTCGTGGCCATGACGCCACGGCCTACCTCGAAGCGATGCGGCATTTCGCTAACGCGGGAGGAATGATCCCGGAGCAGGTCTGGGATCGCGCTGAGGGGACACCTTCCAAATTTGTTTTCGGCTCGGGAACGGGCAGCGCGACACCACTTGCCTGGAGCATGGCCCAATTCATCCGCCTGGTGGTCTGTGCCGAGGAGAAGCGCATTGTCGAACAGCCCGAAGTCGTCGCTGAACATTTTCTGAAACACAAACGTTGACGTGGCCTGATCGCTTGGTTCTTGAAGAGTATCTATAGCGCGATCAGACCCTTACAAGCTGTCTGTGACTCTCCGGTCGGATTCTCCAGTTTATTGGCTGAGGTGGTGGATTACCGGGAGGCGCATGAAGGCCATATTTGGGACAGTAGGCAGGCCCGCGTCCCTGAAGCGCTACGGTTCCTTTGGGGACCCGCCCTCGCCCAGGCCTTTCACGACTGGCCAATCGAGTTGAAAACACGCGACAGATCCGAACAAGCGGTTTCACCCTGATCGGCCTTGGCAATATTGTCTCAGGCGTGTTCACGCCTGTGCTGGCGAAGCACACCAAACAGATCAGCCTCGGCGATGTGCTCTCGATCGGGAATCGATCGGATTCAGCGGAATTTCGAGCCGATACAGAAACAGGTCGGGGCTTGCTTTGAGTTATAGGCTCAGGTGGCAGCGATCTCGGCATCGTTATTAAGCCCAATTCCCTAACGGTGGGGCTCGTCCTTCTAGGAGTTTATCTTCGAGCGCCCCGCGTTGTGGTTCTGTTTGTTGATTGGAACTAGGCCAAAACATTGCACTTTCCTGCTTAGCCAGCGCATCTTGAAGCTGCGTGGACTGTTCATTCCACGAGGGACGGAACTGTGATTTGGAGATCGTGCACAGTAAGTGGATCGGAAAAGTTGCTGTCTTGTACCGAAGCGGAGATCCCGCACAATTGCGAAATACGCTAAGCCACTGTACAATGAGACACTTGTGAACGGTTCCTCAGCGATGTTGGGGCCCTGTAGCTTAAGAGTCTGTTGTTGATTCTGCGTTGCTTAGGTCCATTTTCAGGCCCTTCAAACCCGCCTTCTTGTACACAAACTGTAAACACAATTGCCGCGAGGAACGCGCCACATTACTTCAGAGTCACCCGGGAACAACCCACAGATTCCCGAAAAAGATCGTTCCGAGTTGCGGCTCACGTTTGCGCGGGCCGTTCACAGCGCCATGCCGCCGGACACTTCGATTCGCTGACCGTTCACCCAACGATTCTCGTCCGAGAGGAGCACTGCGATCATCGGTCCGATATCGTCCGGTACGCCCGCCCTGCCAAGCGCGGTCATCTCGGCAA